>Ga0153933_1000174_pt1 | contig 32585 bp, 28 predicted proteins | sample TSNJ017MetaG_FD_102275 | JGI IMG/M metagenome (GOLD analysis project Ga0153933, IMG submission 102275) | Attine ant fungus gardens microbial communities from New Jersey, USA - TSNJ017 MetaG | ecosystem: Host-associated > Fungi > Mycelium > Unclassified | place: USA: New Jersey, Wharton State...
CTGGTTAACGCTTCGGGGCATCCGAAGGAATCCACCTGAGGTCGCGGCTCACATTGCCGTGACATCGCGAGCCCCGATCCGGGTTGGCGCGTAGCTCGCAACGCCTCGCGCCTCCAGGAGCCGTCATGACATTCGCCCGCACCATCGCCATTCTCGCTGCGCTTGCCACATCGCCTGCGCTTGCGGCAGACAGACCGGCATGGCGCGGCTGGAGCGGTGACCTGTTCGCGCAGGCCACCAGCGAAAAGCGCTTCGTCATCCTCGATCTCGAGGCCGTGTGGTGCCACTGGTGCCATGTGATGGAGACCACGACCTACGCCGATCCGAAGGTGCAGGAGCTGCTGGGAGCAAAATACATCCCCGTCCGCGTCGACCAGGACGCCAATCCGGACTTATCGAGCCGCTATGGCGACTGGGGCTGGCCAGCGACCATCGTATTCGCCCCTGATGGCACCGAGATCGCGAAGATCAGGGGCTATATCGAGCCGGAGCGGATGCAGGCGCTGCTGAAAGCCGTGATCGACGATCCCTCGCCGGGCCCCTCGGTCGGCGAAGCCTTTGAGATCAAGCCCGCAATCTCGGCCTTCCTTACAGAGGCACAGCGCACCGAGCTGACCAAGATCTTCGACGACTCCTATGACGACAAGCTCGGCGGCTGGGGCGAGAACCAGAAATATATCGATGCCGACAGCCTCGACCTCGCGATCTCACGCGCCGAGGCCGGCGACGCGCAGGCGGCGAAGCGCGCGCGGCAGACGCTCGATGCCGCGATCGCGCTGATCGATCCGGTCTGGGGCGGCGTGTTCCAGTATTCGGAAGCCGGCTCCTGGAGCCATCCGCATTTCGAGAAGATCATCTCGTTCCAGTCGCAATATCTGCGGCAGTACAGCCAGGCCTATGCGCGGTGGAAGGACGCGAAATATCTCGCGGCCGCGCACGACATCGAACGCTACCTCACGACGTTCCTGCTCAGCCCGGACGGCGCGTTTGATGTCAGCCAGGATGCCGATCTCAGCCACGAGATCGACGGCCACAAATACTATGCGCTGCCGGATGCCGGGCGCCGCAAGCTCGGCCTGCCCCGCATCGACACCAATCTCTATACCCGCGAGAACGGCTGGGCGATCTCGGGCCTCACAGCCTATTACGACGTCACCAACGATCCGAAGGTGCTGGCGAATGCGGAGCACGCGGCAAAATGGGTGCTGGCCAATCGCGCGCGGCCGGACGGCGGCCTCTCCCATGGCGCCGATGACCGCGGCGGGCCATTCCTCGGCGACGCGATCGCGATGGGACAGGCCTTTCTCGATCTCTACGCCGCGACCGGCAATCGCGACTGGCTGACGGCGGCCGACAAGGCCGGCGATGCCGTCACGAGCTTCCACGACGAGGCCGGCGGCTTTTTCACCTCCAAGACGTCGGAGGGAACGTCAGGCGTGTTCGCCAAACCGGCAAAACTGATCGACGACCAGATCCAGGTTGCCCGCTTCATGAACATGCTCAACCGCTACGACGGCGACGAGACCCATCGCGACCAGGCCGCGCACGCGATGCGCTATCTCGCTGCTGCCGCCGCCGAGATGCCGCGTCCGCTGCCGGGCGTGCTGCTCGCCGACGAAGAACTGGCGGTCGAGCCGACGCATATGACGATTGTCGGACACAAGGACGACAGCCGTGCCCAGGCCCTGCACGCCATCGCGCGAGCCCTGCCGGCACGATACAAGAGGCTCGACTGGCTCGACCCGCGCGAGGGCAAGCTGCCCAACCCCGACGTCGAATATCCTGATCTCGGCGAGCCGGCGGCGTTTGCCTGCTCGAACCGCATCTGCTCATTGCCGGCCTTCAGCGCCAAGGAGTTGCAGGCCAATGTCGCACAGATGGCCAAGCTGAAGCCCGCCCGAGCTGCACAGAACTGATCCTGGCTGCCTATTTGTGCGGCGCAGCGTGCGCCGCGCTTCGCGCAATGAAATACTCCTGGCGGCGTGGGGTTCAACACGGATGGGATGTCCAACACCCCAAGAACAAAATTTTCTTTGCAAACTCTGTAACCAATTTGCCCGACGTCCCGTAACTGTCTCCGGATGAGCATTCAAATCGCGGCCGCACTGCCCCCAGCAGCGCCGCTGCGGGGTGATTGATTGTCCGACTTGTCCATTCGTGGTGCCGCCTGTGATCGCTGGTCATCGGACGTTCACGGCATGTCTTTTGTTGTCACACAATCATCGAGGAGATCGTCATGAAGCTCAATTCCAAGTCCGGTGCGACGCTCGCAGCCGCTGCCGCCACCCTGTTCCTCGCCGGCGCGGTGGTCACGACCACCTCGGCGCCCGCCAACGCCGCCATGGGCAAGTGCATGGCCGGCAACGCCTGCAAGGGCCAGAGCGCCTGCAAGGGCGGCGCCAATGCCTGCAAGGGCCTCAATGCCTGCAAGGGCACCGGCTTCTCGATGACCACCGAGAAGAAGTGCATGGTGGCCGGCGGCGCCTACGTGAAGGGCTGATCGTCCCACATTTGAAGCAAAGGCCCGGCATCCCCGCCGGGCCTTTGTGTATCTGATGGCCTCAAAAAAACTCGCCCGCTTGCGTAACCAGAGCGGGTCGTTCACGTATCTACTCATTGGGTGCAGCCTTCGGCCGCAATGGCGCGACCTGCGGGGCGGCGCACCTTCAACCAACGTCAAGGAGACGCTCATGAAGGTTATGTCCAAGTCCGGCGCGACGCTTGCCGCCGCTGCAGCCACTCTTTTCCTGGCCGGCGCCGTGGTGTCGACCACGGCCCACGCCGCCGGCGAAGGCAAGTGCATCGGCGCCAACGCCTGCAAGGGCCAGAGCGCCTGCAAGGGCGGCAACCACGCCTGCAAGGGCCTGAACGCCTGCAAGGGTCAGGGCTTCTCGGCCATGACCAAGGACCAGTGCACCGCCGCCAAGGGCAAGTACGAGCCCGCCTAAGCCGTATCCGATCACACGGGGCCCGGTGTAGGCCGGGCCCCGTTTCCATGATAATAATTGCAGCTCCTGTAGCGCGGAGACGTCATGAACGTCGCAAGCAGATTGCCCTCCCCGACGGCACGCGCGGAGCCGATACGGTCGGCCAAGCCGCCCTTCCTCGGTTTCGGCCTCGGCCTGCGCGCGCAGCACTATGACGATATCCTCAGCGGCAATCCGCCGATCGACTGGTTCGAGGTGATCAGCGAGAACTACATGCTGCCCGGCGGCCAGCCGCTGCGCGTCCTCGACCAGATCTGCGCGCGCTATCCCGTGGTGATGCACGGTGTCTCGCTCTCGATCGCCTCCACCGCGCCGCCGAATTTCGAGTACCTGCAAGGCCTGAAGGATCTCGCGCACCGCGTGCAGCCGAAATGGGTGTCGGACCATCTGTGCTGGACCGGCGTGCACGGCAAGAATCTGCACGATCTGCTGCCGATCCCGTACACCGAGGAAGCGCTCGACCATGTGGTGAGCCGCGTGCAGCTGGTGCAGGACTTTCTCGGCCGCGCCCTCGTGCTCGAGAACGTCTCGACCTATGTGCAGTTCAACAATTCCGAGATGACGGAATGGGAGTTCCTGTCCGAGCTGTCGCGCCGCTCGGGCTGCTGGCTCTTGTTCGACATCAACAACGTCTATGTCAGCGCCTTCAACCACGGCTACGATCCGCTGACCTTCCTCAACGGCATTCCCGCCGATCGCGTGGTGCAATTCCACATGGCCGGCCACAGCCACATGGGCACCCACATCATCGACACCCATGACCACCCGGTGTGCGAGGACGTCTGGGACCTCTATGTCGCGGCGCTGAAGCGGTTCGGCCGGGTCTCGACCATGATCGAGCGCGACGACAACATCCCGCCGCTCGACGAGCTGATGCTTGAGGTCAACAGGACCCGCGAGATCGCGGAAGCGGTGCTGCCCGCGGGTGCGCTGCCGCGATGAGCGACTTCGCGCGGCAGCAGGGCGAATTCCAGCGCGGCATCCTGAGCGGCGACGACAGCATCCTGGCCGAAATCCTCGACAGCCCGAAGGAAACGCGCGCGACGCTGTTCGGCGTCTACCGCTATGCCTACGGCTCGCGGCTGGTCGAGGCCATGCGCAACGATCACGAGCTGCTGCATCGCTATCTCGGCGACGAGACCTTCGACGACATGGGGCATGCCTATGTCAAGGCGCGGCCGTCGGAGCATCCGAACCTGCGCTGGTTCTCGCAGGGACTGCCGGACTTCCTGCGCTCCAACGAGCCCTACAGCAATCACCTTGTGCTGGCCGATCTTGCCGCACTCGAGAAGGCATTGAACGACGCCTTCGACGCGGTGGAAGGCGCGGTGCTGGCGCTGGAGGCGATGGCCGGCTTTGCGCCCGAGCAGTGGAACGATCTCGTGTTCACGCCGCATCCGAGCGCGGCCAGGATCGATCTCTCGACCAATGCGGCGGCGATCTGGATGGCGCTGAAGGACGAGGAGACGCCATCGGAAGCGCAGACGCTTGGCGAGCCGTCGCGCCTGCTGATCTGGCGCCAGGACACCACGCCGATGTTTCGCGAGTTGCCGACGGAAGAAGCCATGATGTGGGACGAGGCCGCCAACGGCATTCCGTTCGGCGTGCTCTGCGAGATGCTCGCGACCTATGACGATCCCGACGGCGCGGCCGCGCGCGGCGCGAGCTATCTGCACGGCTGGATCACGGCAGGACTTTTGACGGCAGCATCCGTTCCCACCTAAGGGCGCGCGGCATGGGCACAGGTCACGGCAACCACTTCATCGCGCGCCTCGCCTGGGACGAGGTGGCGCGGCGAATCGCGGCCGGGTGCCCTGCAATCCTGCCGATCGGCGCGGAGGCCAAGCAGCACGGTTTCCATCTGCCGCTCGACACCGACCGCCGGCAGGCCGAGTGGTTCGCGGAGAGCCTTGCCGCGCGCGTCGACGCGCTGATCTGGCCGACCGTGACTTACGGATATTATCCGGCCTTCGTCGCATATCCCGGCAGCGCCAGCCTGTCGTGCTCGACCTTCGAGGCTATGATCCACGAAATATCAGCCGGCATCCTCGAGGCCGGCTGCACCACGCTGTTCGTGCTCAACACCGGCATCAGCACGGAAGCGCCGGTCGAACGGGCCTTGCTTCGGCTCGACACCGGCAAGGTCCACCATCTGCGCGTCTATGACGGCCCGCGCTACGTCGCCGCCGCCGAAAGGCTCCGCCGGCAGAGCCATGGCAGCCATGCCGACGAGCTCGAGACCTCGCTGATGCTGGCGATCGCGCCCGACCTGGTCGACATGACGCGGGCCGAAGCGAGCCCCGCGATTCCGCATGAGGTGCCCGGCCGCCTGACGCCGACGGATCCGCACTCGCCGAACTACAGCCGCTCCGGCAGCTATGGCGATCCGACGCTGGCGACATCAGTCAAGGGCGAGGCGTTGCTGGCCGCGCTGCTCGACGATCTGCACGAGCAGGTGGCGGCCGCGATCGGAGCGTCACGATGAAGGGCATCTCGACATATCGCGTGATCGCAGCGGCGATGCTGGTCGCGGTCCTGCTGCTCGTGATCTCGTCCTGCCATGTCGAGGCGCAGTCGGAATTCATGCGCGGCGACCGCATGCCCTACGACGCCTTCGACAGACTGCCGAAGACCGATCTCGAGGTCGGAGGCGCGACCATCCATGTCGGCTTCGCGCCCGGCGAGATCGCGCTACCGAAGGAAACGATCCTCGACTGGGTGAAGATGTCGGCGCGCGCCGTCTCGACCTATTACGGGCACTTCCCGGTGCAGTCGCTGCGCCTGCTGCTGGTGCCGGTCGACGGGCCGCGGGTGCGCGGCGGCACCACCTGGGGCTATCGCGGCGCTGCGATCCGCGTCATGATCGGCCGCGCGTCCGATGCCGACGATCTCAAGCGCGACTGGGTGATGGTGCACGAGATGGTGCATACCGCGCTACCCGATCTCGACGACCGCTACGCCTGGCTCTCCGAGGGCCTTGCGGTCTATATCGAGCCGGTGGCGCGGGTGCAGGCCGGCGACCTCACCGCGCGCGAGATCTGGCAGGCGATGGTGCGCGACATGCCGAAAGGCCTGCCGCAGGCCGGCGACGAGGGCCTCGACAACACCGACACCTGGGGCCGCAAATATTGGGGCGGCGCGATGTTCTGCCTGCTCGCCGACGTCGAGATCCGCAAGCGCACCGGCAACAAGTTCGGATTGCAGGACGCGATGCGCGGCGTGCTCGCCGCCGGCGGCAATCACGAGCAGGACTGGCCGATCGCGCGCGTGCTCTCGACTGCCGACAAGGCGGTCGGCGTCGACGTGCTGGAGAAGCTGCACGACGAGATGGGCGCAAAGCCGGTGACGCCCGATCTCGCCGCGCTGTGGCGCGATCTCGGCGTGAAGATGCAGGGCGAGACGCTCGAGTTCGACGACAGCGCGCCGCTGGCCGCGATCCGCAAGGCCATCACCGCCGCGCCCGCGCAGTAGCCCGCCTCGCAGGGGCGCGCGGCCGAAGCATGGAAAACAACCCCATGCAAAGTAGCCGGGCCGCCGGCGTCGACATGGCGTCGACACGGCAACTTGACACGTCGGGCAAATCAGTGGCATTATTCCATTATTCCGAAATCATTCAGGCGTCCCCCTGCCCCGCCCGCAAGCGGGAGAGGACCGCCGGCTTCGCGGCTGCACAGGTGCAACGCCGCTGGATTTTGGCCGTGCGATGGCGGACTATTTCGTCTCACCGCAGCAGACGCCGAAAGAGATTCGCAAGCGATGGCCCAAGATCATGCACCACAAGGTCGCGCACCTCACGCCAACTGGCCGATCTTCCGTTCGCTCGCGAACTTTCAGCCGGGCAACCTGCCGGGCGACCTGATCGCGGGCCTGACGCTCGCCGCGATCGCGATCCCCGAGCAGATGGCGACCGCGCGGCTCGGCGGCTTCTCGCCGCAGATCGGCTTCTTCGCCTTCATGGCGGGCTCGCTCGGCTTTGCGATGTTCGGCGCCAACCGCTTCCTGTCCTGCGGCGCCGATTCCACGATCACGCCGATCTTCGCAGGCGGGCTGGCGCTGATGGCGACCGCAGGCACGCCGGACTATCAGTCGCTCGCGATGGCGCTGGCGCTGATGGTCGGCGCGATCATGGTCGCCGGCGGCCTGTTCAAGCTCGGCTGGATCGCCAATCTGCTGTCGACGCCTGTGACCGTCGGCTTCCTCGCCGGCATCTCGGTCCACATCCTGGTCTCGCAATTGTCAGGCGTGCTCGGCCTGTCGTCGCCGGACGGGCCGACGCTCTACAAGCTCGGCGTGCTCGCAGGCGAGCTCGACAAGACCAACCTCTACACGCTGGTGATCGGCCTCGGCGTGCTGGCGCTGGTCGCTGGCTGCGAGAGGATCAGCGCGCGGATTCCGGGCGCGCTGATCGGCCTCGTCGCGGCCACCGTCGCCGTGATCGCCTGGAATCTCGAAACCAAGGGCGTCAAGGTGGTCGGCACCGTGCCGGGCACATTGCCGACGCCGTCGCTTCCCGATATTGCGCCGGAGCGATGGGTCAAGCTGTCGTCGCTGGCGATCCTGATCGCGATCGTCGTGATGGTGCAGACCGCGGCGACGACGCGCTCGTTCCTGTCGGATCCGGACAAGCCGGCCGATGTCGATCGCGACTTCCTCGGCGCCGGCGCCGGCAGTCTCCTCGCCGGCCTGTTCGGCGCCTTCCCGGTCAATGCCTCGCCGCCGCGCACCGGCATCGTGTCGGAGACCGGCGGCCGGACCCAGCTCGCCGGGCTGGTCGCGGCAGCGATCGTGCTGGCGCTGCTCGCCTTCGGCGCGACGCTGTTGCAACACGTGCCGGAAGCGGCGCTCGGCGGCGTCCTGTTGTTCGTCGCGCTGCGCATCATCCGCGTCAGGCAGATCGCGATGATCTTCCGCCAGTCGTTCTACGAGTTCCTGCTGGTGGTCGCGACGGCGGCCGCGATCATCGTGCTGCCGATCGAGCAAGGCGTCGCCGTCGGCATCGCGCTGTCCCTGCTGCATGGCATCTGGACCATCACACGCGGCCGTTTGGTGCAATTCGTCCAGGTGCGCGGCACCACGATCTGGTGGCCGGCCGGCCGCAACGTCGCCGCCGAACCCAGGCCTGATATCGCCGTGGTCGGCCTGCAGGCGCCGCTGTCGTTCCTCAACGCCGCGAACTTCCACAGCGACGTGCTCAAGGTGATTTCGGCGTCGACGCAAAAACCAAAGCTGCTGGTGATCGAGGCCAGCGGCGTGGTCGAGATCGATTTCACCGCCGCACAAGCCCTGCACGATCTGTTCCGCGAATGCCGCGACGACGGCGTCACGGTCGCGATCGCGCGGCTGGAATCGACCCGCGCCCAGGACGCCTTCGAGCGCTTCAATATCTACGACGTGCTGCCAAGGGACCACGTCTTCCACAGCGTTTACGAAGCGGTGCACGCCCTGGGTGAGCAGGCGTAGAGCGTGCGCTCGTGACGACCGGAAGCCGACATCTCTGCGTGAGGCGCGCTGCTACGCTTCGATTGCAGAAAAGCTGCAATACTGCCTCCGGGTGCAGGCCGCCCGGCCTCGAACGGGCGCCATCACATAAGTGTCACACGATTGTCATGTATCCGTAGTCCAAATGTCACGAGACATAGTCGGCGTGCTGCATTTCAACGAGACATTTTATGAGCGATGTGGCGTTCCCCGGTTCGATCGAGCCTGCCCTAGGGAGAGGCCCGGATCTCGAAAAAGGCTTTCATCCCCTGACGGGTATCATCTACCTGGGCGTGATCGGCGCAGCCCTGCTGTTCGTCGCGTACAGCATTTACGCTGATGTCGATGCCACCGGCGCAGGCAAAACCTCGTATCTGGCATTCCTGCTGCTGTTCGCCGCGCTGCTGATCGCGCTCGGCTTCGAATTCGTCAACGGCTTTCACGATACGGCCAACGCGGTCGCCACCGTCATCTACACCCGCTCGATGCCGGCCTACCTCGCCGTCGTCTGGTCGGGCATGTTCAATCTCTTCGGTGTCCTGCTGTCGAGCGGTGCAGTCGCCTTCGGCATCGTTTCGTTGTTGCCGGTGGAACTGATCCTCCAGGTCGGCAGCAGCGCCGGCTTCGCGATGGTGTTTGCGCTGCTGATCGCGGCGATCATCTGGAACGTCGGCACCTGGTATTTCGGATTGCCGGCTTCGAGCTCGCACACTTTGATCGGATCGATCATGGGCGTCGGCATCACCAACGCGTTGATGCACGGCCGCGAGGGGACCTCGGGCGTGGACTGGTCGCAGGCCGTCAACATCGCCAAGGCCCTGCTACTGTCGCCGCTGTTCGGCTTCGTGCTCGCGGCCATGCTGCTCTACGGGCTCAAGGGCCTTTTGTTGCACGCAACCCCGACACTTTTTGCCGAGCCCAGAGGCAACCAGCCTCCGCCCTGGTGGATTCGGGGCATCCTGATCCTCACCTGCACCCTGGTCAGCTTTTTCCACGGATCCAATGACGGCCAGAAAGGCATGGGCCTCATCATGCTGATCCTGATCGGCACGGTCCCGACGGCGTATGCGCTGAACCGTTCCATGCCCACAAGCCAGATCGAGCGGTTCGCCAGCAACTCGGCTGCCGCGAGCAAGGTCATCGAGAGCAAGAGCGCTGACCACCACATCACCGGCAACCCACGCCCGGCGGTAACCAACTACATCGCGCTTCGCCAGCTCGACGAGAGTACGTACCCGTCACTTGCCAAACTGATGCAGGAGATCAGCGACCAGGTCACGCAATACGGATCGCTGGCGAAGTTCCCGGCCGATACCGTCGGCAACACCCGCAACGATATGTATTTGGTCTCCGAAGCCCTTCGCTTCCTGATGAAGAGTGACGACAGCGGGCTCAGCAGCAGCGACGTTGCAACACTCAACAGCTACAAGGGATCGCTGGACAGCGCGACGAAATTCATTCCGAGCTGGGTGAAGATTGCGGTCGCGATTGCGCTTGGTCTCGGCACCATGGTTGGCTGGAAGCGGATCGTGGTAACGGTCGGCTCGAAGATCGGCAAGACGCATTTGACCTACGCACAGGGCGCCTGCGCCGAAATCACCGCGGCTGCGACCATTGCAGCGGCGGACGGATACGGCCTGCCGGTGTCGACGACGCATGTTCTCTCGTCCGGCATCGCCGGCACAATGGCGGCCAACGGGTCGGGGCTGCAATGGTCGACGATCCGCAATATCGCTATGGCCTGGGTCCTGACCCTGCCGGTGGCCATGCTGATCTCGGGCGCGCTGTACTTTGTCTTTGCGCACCTGTTTTAGAGCGTTTTCGAGCGAAGTGGATACCGGTTCGCGTGAAGAAAACGCGTCAAAACGAGAATCTGGAGCTTCGGTTCTGATTCAATCAGAACCGAAGCTCCAGCTGATCGCAAGTGTCCGCCCTTCGCGGCACAGGAGTTGGTAATGGCGGCCGATGCAAGCTTTAGCGTCCTGACGGGCAACAACGTCGAGACGCGCAACGTCAGTGCAGGCGACGTGATCTTTCGCGAGGGCCAGCCGGCCAACGAGCTCTTTGTCATCAAGAGCGGCCATGTGCGGATTCAAGTCGGCAACAGGGCCATCGCCGAGCTTTCGACCGACCACATCTTTGGCGAGATGGCGCTGATCGACAGCGAGCCGAGGAGCGCGACGGCCATTGCGATCACCGACGTCGAGCTCGTGCCGATCTCGGAAAAGCAGTTTCTCTTCCTTGTCAGCCAGACACCCTATTTCGCCCTCAAGGTGATGAGGACGCTGGCGCAGCGACTGCGGGTCATGAACAAGGGCTTTGCCTGAGCTCGCTCACTTCGCCTCGCTCTCCAGCGTCGGATGCTCCTTCAGCACCTCGACCTTGATCGAGTTGGCGTGGATCGCGCGGTACAGTGCGCGCGCCGTCTTGATGTTCTTCGCCTTCATGCAGAGGCCGACGATCTCGCGCACCGCGGCGTCGCGCACCAGCTCGTCGGAGACCTTCATCGCGATCTGCATCGCGAGTTTGGCGGCGCGCTCGTAACGGTCGCGCTCGACCTGCTGCTTGTGGGCCGAACGCTTCTCGGGCGTGCCGACCGCCTCGGCGCAGCCGGCGGCGGCGCGGCAGATCGCGCGGATCTTCTGCGCGGCCTCGATGTCGCCGAGCGGATATTCGACCGGATCGTCCCAGACGTCCCTGGGGCTGGCCTTGTTGAACCACGATACCATCGCCACGTCCTGTGGCCCGGCAATCCGATCGACTTAAGCGGCGGGGACGATCTTTCCGGGATTGAAGATGTTCTGCGGATCGAGCGCGCGCTTCAGCGCCCGCATTGCGTCGAGCGCCTCCGGGCCGAGCTCGGCCTTGAGGTATTTCTGCTTGCCCTGGCCGATGCCGTGCTCGCCGGTGCAGGTGCCGCCCATCGCCTGCGCGCGCTCGACCAGGCGATGCATGAACTCCTCGCCGCGCGCCATCTCGTCCGTGTTGTCAACGTCGCAGACCAGCGAGCAGTGGAAATTGCCGTCGCCGACATGGCCGACGATCGGCGACAGCAGACCGAGCCGCTTCAGATCGTCCTCGGTCTCGGTGACGCAATCGGCAAGCCGCGAGATCGGCACGCAGACGTCGGTCGCGACCACGCCGATAGTGTCGCCCGGGCGGATCGCCTTCACCGACCAGTAAGCGTCGTGCCGGGCCTGCCACAATCTGGTGCGGTCCTCGGGCTTGGTGGTCCAGGAGAAGTCGCCGCCGCCGCATTCGGCCGCGATATCGCGGAAATTCTTCGACTGCTCTGCGACCTCGACCTCGCTGCCGTGGAATTCAAGCAGCAGCAGCGGCGTCTCCGGCAGCGACAGTTTCGAATAGTTGTTGCAGGCCCTGACCTGCGCGGCATTGAGCAGCTCGATGCGCGCGACCGGGATGCCGGTCTGGATGGCGAGGATGGTGGCCTGGCAGGCACCGCGCACGGTCTCGAATGAACACGCCGCCGCTGCGATCGTTTCGGGAATGCCGCGCAGCTTGATGGTGAGCTCGGAGATGATGCCGAGCGTGCCCTCGGCGCCGACGAACAGGTGCGTGAGGTCGTAGCCGGCCGAGGATTTCTTCGCCCGCGTGCCCGTCGTGATGATCTCGCCGTCGCCGCGCACCACTTTCAGCGCCAGCACGTTCTCGCGCATGGTGCCGTAGCGCACCGCATTGGTGCCGGAGGCGCGGGTCGAGGTCATGCCGCCGAGCGAGGCGTCGGCGCCGGGATCGATCGGGAAGAACAGGCCCTGGTCGCGCAGATGCTCGTTGAGCGCCTTGCGGGTCACGCCGGGCTGGATCACGCAATCGAGGTCCTCGGCATGGACCTCGAGCACCTTGTTCATGTCGCGCAGATCGATGCAGACGCCGCCGCCCGGCGCATTGACCTGGCCCTCCAGCGAGGTCCCGGTACCGAAGGCGATCACGGGCACGCGAAGCGGCGCGCAGATCCGCACCACGTCCTGGATATCAGCGGTCTCCAGCGCCATCACCACCGCGTCCGGCGGCTGGTTCGGCAGCCATGTGGTGGTATGGCCGTGCTGCTCGCGCACCGCCTGCGACGTGACGAGCCGGTTGCCGAACCGCGCCGCCAGCGCGTCGATCGCGCTCTTCAGGGCCTGCGGCTCGGGTCGCGTCACATTGCTCGAAATCATTGTCGCCACGTCAATCTTCCTCCCTGACTTAGCCGACCGTGGCAAAGCTTGTATAAGGGGTCAAGAGAGCATGATCCGAAAAAATAACCGTCGATTCCGTCAGGATCGTGCTCAAAAATACGCCTGATAGGACAGGGAGGGATAATGACATCAGAGACTGCCGCAAGCGAGCTGCCGCTGCCGCCTGCTCCGTTCAAATCCTCGGTGATGCAGATCGACCCGCAATGGATCGACTACAACGGTCATCTCAACATGGCCTACTACAATGTGATGTTCGACCGCGCGATCGACGAGATGTGGCTGCAGATCGGCATCGGCCCGGCCTACATGAAGGCGCGGCAGTGCTCGACCTTCACCGCCGAATGCCATGTGCGCTATTTGCGGGAGATCCATCTCGGCGATCCCGTGCAGGTCTCGGTCTATCTGCTCGGCGCCGACGAGAAGCGGCTGCATACGTTCGAGGAACTGCGCCACGCCACCGAGGGCTGGCTCTCGGCGACCTCGGAAAATCTCTCGCTGCATATCGACATGCAGGCGCGCAAGGTGGCGCCGTTTCCACCGGATATCCGCGCTCGCGCGCAGGCGATCGTTCAGAGTTGCGCAGGAGTACCGCGGCCCGAGGGCATCGGCCGCAACGTGGCGATGCCCTCGAAGTAGGTTGCTTGGAACAGTGTCGCCGCGAACTCCTCGCCTCTCCCGATGGGAGAGGTGTCGCACTGCCGTTGCGGCAACCTACACTCACACCGCGCTAGACCCTTGTTCGGCCGCGCGCCAGTCCGACCACGGCCGAGATCAGGAACAGCAGGATGGCGATGAAGAAGATCGCCTTGGCGATCTCGATGGAGGCGCCGGCGATGCCGCCGAAGCCCAGAACGCCCGCGATGAGCGCGATGACCAAGAACGTGACGACCCAGCTCAGCATGATGAAACCCTCTGCTTGCGTTTCACTCCCTGCGCGGCTCTGAAGGCCGACGCCATGTCTGCTGGGACAATCCGGCGAGGAAACGCTGGTTCCGGGCGGCGAAACCACGAAATTTTCGCTGATTTCAGGAACCGATCGTGCGATGAGCCGCCCACCAAGTCGTTCCAGAATAGTCGGATAAACCTGTCGAAACGGCCGATCAGGCCCTATATGGCCTGCAATCCCTGCTAAGAAGGCTCCCCTTCACCGTCCCCCGGTGCCATCGTGGGGCCTCAAGACGATTCGCGTATGACCGAGCCGAGCAAACAGCCCCATCACGGCGTTCCCGAGCACCAGCCGCTGGCTGGCGGCATCGCCGCGCGTGCGCGGGCGGCGGCGGGCGGTCCGCAATATCTCAACGGCCTCAATCCGGAGCAGCGCGAGGCGGTCGAAACGCTCGACGGCCCGGTGCTGGTGCTCGCCGGCGCCGGCACCGGCAAGACGCGGGTGCTGACCACGCGCATCGCCCATATCCTGAGCCAGGGCCGCGCGCGCCCCCAAGAGATTCTGTCGGTGACCTTCACCAACAAGGCGGCGCGCGAGATGAAGCTGCGGCTCGGCCAGATGCTGGGCCAGGCGGTCGAGGGCATGCCGTGGCTCGGCACCTTCCACTCGATCGGCGGCCGCATCCTGCGCATCCATGCCGAACTGGTGCAGCTCAAATCCAACTTCACGGTGCTCGACGTCGACGACCAGGTGCGGCTGCTCAAGCAGCTGTTGCAGGCCGAGGGCATCGACGACAAGCGCTGGCCGGCGCGAATGATGGCGGGCCTGATCGACAGCTGGAAGAACCGTGGCTTGCTGCCGTCGCAGGTACCCGCAGGCGAGGCCGCATCGTTCGGCAACGGCAAGGGCGGCAAGATCTATGCGACCTATCAGGAGCGGCTGAAGATCCTCAACGCCGCCGATTTCGGCGACCTCTTGCTGGAGAACATCCGGCTGTTCCGAGAGAACCCGGACGTGCTGCGCGGCTACCAGAGCCGCTTCAAGTTCATCCTGGTCGACGAGTACCAAGACACCAACGTCGCGCAGTATCTCTGGCTGCGGCTGCTGTCGCAGGCGCCGTCGCGGCCGGGCCGCGCGCTCTCCGACATCATTCCGGGCGCTCTCAACACTCCCGTCATTCCGGGGCATGCCGAAGGCATGAACCCGGAATCTCGAAGTCATGAGGACTCATCTCGGGATTCCGGGTTCATGCCTGGCGGTGCGCCCCGGAATGACGGTGGCAATGTCGCGCCACAGACAGCTCCGCGAAACATCTGCTGCGTCGGTGACGACGACCAGTCGATCTATGGCTGGCGCGGCGCCGAGGTCGACAACATCCTGCGCTTCGAACACGATTTTCCCGGCGCGAAAGTCATCCGGCTCGAGCGCAACTACCGCTCCACCGGCCACATCCTCGCCGCCGCCTCGCATCTGATCGCGCATAATGAAGGCCGGCTCGGCAAGACGCTGCGCACCGAGGATGTCGACGGCGAGAAGGTCACCGTCACCGGCTCCTGGGACTCGGAAGAGGAAGCGCGCGCGATCGGCGAGGAGATCGAGGAGCTGCAGCGCGCCGGCGAGAACCTCAACGACGTCGCGATCCTGGTGCGTGCCTCGTTCCAGATGCGCGAGTTCGAGGACCGCTTCGTCACGCTCGGCCTGTCCTATCGCGTGATCGGCGGTCCCAGATTCTATGAGCGCGCCGAGATCCGCGACGCACTGGCCTATTTGCGCACCATCAATTCACCGGCCGACGACCTCGCCTTCGAACGCATCGTCAACGTGCCCAAACGTGGCCTCGGCGATGCCACCGTGCAGATGCTGCACGACCACGCCCGCAAGCGCCGCATTCCGCTGTTCGAGGCGGCGCGCGCCGTGGCCGAGACCGACGAGCTGAAGCCGAAGGCGCGCGGCTCCTTGCGCGGGCTCGTGATGCAGTTCGACCGCTGGCGGGCGCAGTCCGAGGTGACCTCGCATACCGAATTGGCCGAGATCGTGCTCGATGAGAGCGGCTACACCGAGATGTGGCAGAAGGACCGCTCGGCGGATGCCGCCGGCCGGCTCGAGAACCTCAAGGAACTGGTGCGGTCAATGGAGGAATTCGAGAACCTGCAAGGGTTTCTCGAGCACATCTCGCTGGTGATGGACCGTGACGGCGAGGCCGGCGAGGAGGCGGTGTCGCTGATGACGCTGCATTCGGCCAAGGGCCTCGAATTCGACAATGTGTTCCTGCCGGGCTGGGAGGAAGGCCTGTTCCCGAGCCAGCGTACGCTCGACGAACAGGGCCGCGCCGGGCTCGAGGAGGAACGCCGTCTCGCCCATGTCGGGCTGACGCGGGCGCGCCGCCGCGCCAAACTCTATTTCGCGACCAACCGCCGCATCCATGGCACCTGGTCGACCACGATCCCGTCGCGCTTCCTCGACGAATTGCCGGCGCACAATGTCGAGATCACGGAATCCAAGGGCGGTTCCGGCTGGGGCGGCAACGGCGGCTATGGCGCCTCGCGCTTCGACAACCTCGAATCATTCGGCTCGAGCTATTCGACCCCGGGCTGGCAGCGCGCCCAGGCCAACCGCAACCGCGGCGGCGGGGGACGCAGCGGCGGCGGAGGGTTTGAGGAACGGCAGTCGTCCTTCTCGTCCAGTGGGTACGGGCAAAACAAGCGCGGCCCTGTCATCATCGAGGGCGAGCTGGTGGCGAAATCCACCGGCACGGTGTCGGAATTTTCGCTGGACGATCGGGTGTTTCACCAGAAATTCGGCTACGGCCACGTCGTCAAGGTCGACGGCAACAAGCTCACCATCGCCTTCGAGAAGGCCGGCGAGAAGAAGGTGGTCGACAGCTTCGTGGAGCGGGCGTGACGAAAGTAACTCCTCTCATCGTAGCCCTTGACCATCGCTGAAATCACGGGTTGAGATGGCCTCATGATCCGGGGAGGGTTTTTCCTTTTTGTCGTCGCGCTCACTGCGCCGTCGCTGGCGGCGGCGGAGACGATGAGCTTTGGCGATGCCTCAGCGCAGCTCGCCAAGGCCTGCGGCGCCGACATCACCGCCAATTGCCGCGGCGTCAATCTCGACTCCAACCGGCTCAAGGAATGCCTGTCGCGCAATCGCGACGTGATGTCGGCCGACTGCAAGGCGACCTATTTCTCGACCCTGGATGCGATCCAGAAGCGGATCGCGGCGCGCATCACCGTCGCCGGAGCCTGCCGGCTCGAGATCGTCAAGATCTGCGGCGGCTCGACCAAGGAAACCAGCAAGTCGGTGCCCTGCCTGATCACGGCCAAGGGCAAGAGCCGCAATTGCGCCCAGGCCATCACTGACGCGGGGTATCAGTGATGCGCCCGCTCAACCGAGGTCTGCGCGCCGCCGGCCTGCTTGGCGCGCTGCTGCTGGCGGCAGCGCTCGCGCCGGCCCGCGCGCAGGAGGCGACCCGCGACGACATCATCGCCAAGCTCAACCATTTCGAGACGGCGGCGGATATCGACATCCCCACGCTGAAGCAGCAGGTGCTCGAGCGGTCGCGCTCGCGGTCGAAGAACGAGCCGCCGCCGCAGAAGCGGCCGCCGATCGCGCCCAATTTGACCGGCCTGCCTGCGGCCAATCTCGACATCCAGTTCGACGTCGACACGCCGATCGTGCTGCCGGAGTCCTACCAGACCGTCGGCCGCCTCGCCGACGCGCTGACGAATGCCGCGCTGCTGCCGTACAACGTCCTTGTCGTCGGCCACATCGAATCCACCGGCAAGCGCGAGAGCAATGTGCTGCTGAGCCAGCGCCGCGCCGATGCGATCCGCGACATCCTGGTCAACACCTTCAAGATCTCGGCCAAGCGCGTGCAGTCGATCGGGCTCGGCGAAGAGCAACTGCTGGATCCCGCGCATCCCAACGCGCCGGTCAACAACCAGATCCAGATCATGACCATCTCCAGGGTCGCCGATACCGAGCCGCCGCCCGCACATCCAGCACCGGCCGTAGCAGCCAAGAAGCCGGCGAAGAAGCGCTAGGTCGGCGTTCCATTCACGCCGCAGAATAAATTTCTACTCCTCCGGGTGATTGCAGAACGGATCGCGCGTGCCTATCTGCGCTAGGCCCCGTCCCAGGCCGCCTTCGGGCCGCACATCAACAACTTTCAGCCCCATTCCTCACGCCATCGACCGTCCATGTCGCCGATCATCTCCGTCTCCAATTTGTCGAAAACCTACGGCTCCGGCTTCAAGGCGCTGAACAACATCAATCTGGACATCGCCAAGGGCGAGATCTTCGCGCTGCTGGGGCCGAACGGCGCCGGCAAGACCACGCTGATCAGCATCATCTGCGGCATCGCCAATCCGAGCCAGGGCAAGGTCGCGGTCAACGGCCACGACATCATCAGCGACTATCGCGCGGCGCGGTCGATGATCGGGCTGGTGCCGCAGGAGCTGCACACCGACGCGTTCGAGACCGTGTGGGCCACCGTCAGCTTCAGCCGCGGCCTGTTCGGCAAGCCGAAGAACCCCGCCCATATCGAGAAGGTGCTGAAGGACCTGTCGCTGTGGGACAAGAAGGACAACAAGATCGTCACGCTGTCGGGCGGCATGAAGCGCCGCGTGATGATCGCCAAGGCGCTGTCGCACGAGCCGCAGATCCTGTTCCTCGACGAGCCGACCGCCGGCGTCGACGTCGAGCTGCGCAAGGGCATGTGGGAGGTGGTGCGCGCGCTGCAGGCCTCCGGCGTCACCATCATCCTGACCACCCATTACATCGAGGAAGCCGAGGAGATGGCCGACCGCATCGGCGTCATCAACAAGGGCGAGATCATCCTGATCGAGAACAAGGCGACCTTGATACAGAAGCTCGGCAGGAAGCAGCTGACGCTGCAATTGCAGGGCAAGCTCGACTGCGTTCCGCCTGCACTGGCCGCCTATCATCTCGAACTGTCCGCCGACGGCCGCGCGGTGACCTATGACTACGACACCAAGGGCGACCGCACCGGGATCACCAGCCTGCTCAGCGACCTCCGCAATGCCGGCGTCAGGATTTCCGATCTCGACACGAAGCAAAGCTCGCTCGAGGACATCTTCGTCAGCCTGGTGCGGCAAGTTTGAAGTTCCTATCAGTTTTGCCGCACCCTCTTCATAGGAACTTCAAACTCTCATGCCGCACCAGAATCATAAGTCTTCTAGCGCTCTGATTTCGAAGTTCGCATCAGGGGCGCCGCGAATTCATGCGAGCTTCGAAATCAGAGCGCTAGGGAGGGCGCCATGAATTTTCGCGCCATCAGGGCCATCTATCTGTTCGAAATGGCGCGCACCTGGCGCACGCTGCTGCAAAGCATCGTCTCGCCCGTGGTGTCGACCTCGCTGTATTTCGTGGTGTTCGGCGCCGCGATCGGCTCGCGCATCACCCAGGTCGAGGGTGTCAGCTACGGCACCTTCATCGTGCCGGGCCTCGTGATGCTGTCGGTGCTGACCCAGAGTATCTCGAACGCCTCGTTCGGCATCTACTTCCCGAAATTCGTCGGCACCATCTACGAGATCCTGTCGGCGCCGATCTCCTATCTGGAGATCGTGATCGGCTATGTCGGCGCCGCCGCCACCAAGTCGATCATCCTCGGCCTGATCATCCTGGCTACCGCCGGGCTGTTCGTGCCGCTGCACATCAATCATCCGATCTGGATGCTGACCTTCCTGGTGCTGACGGCCGTCACCTTCAGCCTGTTCGGCTTCATCATCGGCATCTGGGCCGACGGCTTCGAGAAGCTGCAGATGATCCCGATGCTGGTGGTGACGCCGCTGACCTTCCTCGGCGGCAGCTTCTATTCGGTGAACATGCTGCCGTCAGGCTGGCGCACCCTCACGCTGCTCAATCCCGTGGTCTATCTGATCTCCGGCTTCCGCTGGAGCTTTTACGAGATCGCCGACGTCAGCGTTCCCTTGAGCGTCGCCATGACCGTGGGCTTCCTCGTCGCCTGCATGGCGATCGTGGCCTGGATCTTCAAGACCGGCTACCGGCTGAAGAACTGACCTGCGAAAGCAAGTCATTCCGGGGCGCGCCTTGGCGCGAACCCGGAATGACGACCGTTGTCTCAATAGCACCGGAAGTGGCCGTGCCTTGTATAGTAGCCGCGGCAGCGGTGCCGCCAGCCGCGGCTGGGGATACCGAGCGCGCCTTTGACCGTGCCCACCGCGCCGCCGACGCCGGCGCCGACTGCGCCTCCGACCACACGGCCCACCGGTCCGGCGACCCGCCCGCCGGTGTGGCCACCCTCATGGGCGCCCTCCTCGGCGCCACGGACGAGACCCTGGGCGTGGCCGGCATGGGGCACCGCCAGCAGAGCGAGCGCGAGGGCTGCGGCGGCTAATGCGAGCCGCGCGGGAAGGCCGGCTGGGACGGCGGCCGCGGTCTTGACCTTGGTGTTGTTCATCAGGGGTCCTTGAGGGGCGGCTCGCGAATGCGGCCGCAGGGTGGGACTGTGAAACGCCGCTGCGGCCAAATCGTTGCACAACCGCGGCCGTTTGGGGCCGAGCTCGCGGCACCGCTCGCGAAAAAGTCAGGACAGCGTGACAGGACGCGCCCGCTTCCGCCTTGTTTGCGCCGCGCACCGGATTAACGATGGGTTATCCCCCCTCTGGAACCAAAGCCGGATTCCGGGCATATTCAATGTTGGGGACGGTGAGCCGCGCGATCAAAGGCCTCGCGAGCAAAGGCCTGGAGGCCAAAGGTAAAATGCGTTCCTTCCTCATTGCATTCACGTCCGTGATGCTTTTCACCGCCGGTGCCGCAGAGGCGAAGGTCGATATCACCATCGACAAGGACAACCAGCAGATGACCGTCGCGGTCGACGGCGTCGCGCGCTACCACTGGCCGGTCTCCACCGGCATTCCCTCGCGCGAAACCCCGAACGGCACCTTCCGCGCCTTCCGCATGGAAGAGGATCACTACTCCAAGGAATTCGACGACGCGCCGATGCCGCATTCGATCTTCTTCACCAAGATCGGGCACGCGATCCACGGCACCGACTCGGTCGGCCGTCTCGGCACGCCGGCCTCGCATGGCTGCGTGCGGCTGTCGCGCGACAACGCCTCGACGCTCTACGCGCTGGTCGAGAAGGAAGGCGTGCTCAACACCACGGTGACGCTGACCGGCTCGGCGCAGGTCGCGCTGGCGCGCAATCCGCGTCCGCGGAACGGCACCGCCGTCGCCCGTGCGCCGCAGGGCCAGGGCTATGATCAACAGCAGCAGCAATACAGCGCGGCCGGCGATCCCGTCGTGCTGACGCCGCAACCCCGCGTCTATCCGGCGCAGCCGCGCCCCGACGACGGTTACATCTATCCGGCCGATGGCAGCTCGACCGATCAGCGCTATCCGGCGCCGCCGTCGTCGCGGCCCCGCCGGGTCTACGACGCGCAAGCCTATGGTCAGCAAGGCTACGGTCAGCAGGGCAATTACGGCCAGCAGCAGTATTACGGCAACCAGGGCTACGCGCCGGCGCCGCAGGGCTATTACCAGCCGCGACCCGCCTATCAGCAGCCGCGCGGCTACTATCAGGGCGGCTACTACCAGGACTGAGCCCCGTGTTCACCTGAACGCGCCCTCGCCGCGTTCGGATATCTTGCGCACAGCGTCGACAAAGGCACGGGCGACCGGCTCGAGGATCTCGGGCGCGGTCGCGGCGAGATCATCGGCGGGCGTATGAAAGCTGCGATGGCGGCCGGCGAGCCCGAGGAAATTCCGGTAGCCCGCCGCATGGACGTCGCGCAACTCGCCAATCGCCTGCTTCTCCGCAACCATCCGCTTGGCGTCGATCCCACCCAGCGTCTCGTCCGCCAGCGAGACCGCCGACGGGCTCAGGACCAATGCGCGCTCGCCATCGGCGCTGATGGTCCTGACGTCGCCGGTGAAGCCGTAGCACGCGTTCGATGAGCCGAAATGCACCCACGCCAACGTGTCCTTGGGCTGTGGCGCGCCGTGCTTGAGGAACAGCTCCATCCCACCATGGCCGATCTCGTGGCCGACGGTGGCAACGAAGATGAAGCTGCCCCGCCATCTCTCGGCGGCGAAGGTGCGGGCCAGCGCCAGGAAATTGGCGATGCCCGGCCCGCGCTCGCAGACGCAAGCGTACCAGCCCGTCAGCGGCGTCGAGACCACGATCGCCGGGCCGTTGCCCTCGCCGAGCCGCGCCACCACGTTGCGGCCGGCAACATTGCTCTCATAGTGTCCGGCGACGTCGAGCGTGATAGCGGCGCCGGACGCCATGGCGCGCTCGAACGCGTCCCGATCCTTGCCCGCGACCACGACGACTGGCACCGGCCAGGGCTCGTCCTCCTGCGTCACGTTGTAGGCGAAACGATCCTCGGCGGGATTGCCGATCGTGAGCAGGATCGCGGCCGGTCCGCGCGCGGCGGCTTGCGCGATCGCCGCGCGATGGGCGGGGCCGAGATAGGCGCCGCGATCGAACGGCAGCTCGAGCATCAGGATCTTGCCAGCGGGGTTGCCGTCACGCACCAGCGGCGCAGTCAGGCGAAAGCTCACCTTGGCGTCCGGCGGCCACCAGAACGGCGTGGCCTCGACCGTCGTGCCGCCGGCCTCCGCGGTCGCGTGCTCCACGACATATTGCTTGCCCAGCACGACCGGCTGGAATTCGACGCTGTAGCCTGCGGCCTGCAATTCGCCGGCGATCCAGTCCGTGGTGGCGCGGTCGCCGGGCGTGCCGAAACGATGCAGGCCGAACGAGGCATAGCGGGCCACGTCCCGGTAGAGGCTGACGCCGGACAGCGCGCCCTCTGCCACGGCTGAATGTCCTGATGTCATTGCTGCCACCATCGCGATGAGGACCCGCCATCCCGGCATTGCATCGTTCCTCCCAGCGTCCTTGACGTCGTGTTGCGTCGGCCTTCGCGCCATTATCACCGTTTTTGCGGGGCGTTCACCTGCTTGTGACCCCTCCTGCACCGCCGCCACAGAGCGCGCCGGGGCCTGTCGTCCCGCTGTCATCCGACTGTAAGAATAGCCCCCGATATTCCGCGGCCGTAGCGCCCGCTTGGCCTCGTGAGGCCCTTGATGCGGAATGCCGGACGGCTTCCAAGCCAGCGCGCGCCAAAAAAGAAACACGCGACGAGGACTTTAGAGGTCAAAATGAAACGCGGCATCGTCGTCCTTTGCCTGTGCGCCACCGCAATCGCGGCCTATGTCACGGCGGACAAATGGGCCATCCGCCACACCACGATGACGTTCCATGACGTGCTGCGCGACGACCGCGACGTCACGGTCGAGGTCGCCGTCCGTCGCGACCGCGAGATGCAGGCGATGGCCGAGATGATCGAGCTGCCGGTTGCGATCCTCAGCCACGGCAACACCGTCAAGAACACCGAGTACTCGTTCCTGACCAACCTTTTCGCCTCCCGCGGCTATCTCGTGGTCAGCGTGCAGCACGATCTCGATACCGATGCGCCGATGGTGACCCAGGTCGGTGAGGAATATGTCGGCCGCCGCATGCAGTACAATCGCGGCGACTTCAACATCATGTATGCGATCGATGAGCTGAAGAAGGTCTATCCGAACGCGGATTATCATCATCTGACCCTGATCGGGCATTCCAACGGCGGCGACATCTCGATGTACTTCGCCAAGCAGCATCCCGATCTGGTCAAGAAGGTCGTCACGCTGGACAATCTGCGCGTCCCCTTCATCACCGACGGCAAGATCAAGATCCTGTCGTTCCGCTCCAAGGATCCGGTGTTCAAGGCCGACCCGGGCGTCGTTCCCGACGACGAGATCTGCGCCAAGGCCGGCATCAAGGTGGTCAGGACCGAATTCCAGCACAACCAGCTCAGCGATCGCGGGCCTGACAGCGTCAAGTCGTCGATCGAGGCCTCCGTGCAGCAATTCCTCGACGAGACCGACGGCCCCTCGCCATCGACGGTCCCGCTGCTGGCCGCGGCGGCGCCGAGCCCGGCCAGCGCGGCTGAGGCCGAGAAGAAGTAGCACTGAAGATCGGCGGCATCGGAAGTCCGCCTCTCCCTGCGGGAGAGGTGAAGCAGAGCGCTATTGCTCCCCGTCGCGCAGGCGACGGTACACTGCGCCAAGCACGTTCGAATAATCGTCGGTCCAGACCCGCTGCTTCTGGTCGGCCGCGGTCTCCTCCCAGACATTGGAGGAAGCGAGCTTGCCGACGTCGGCCTCCTCGCGCGCGGAGACCACGACCGAGGTCGCGAAGATGTATTCGCTGTCGCGGCCGGAATCCTCGCTGTAGACCCAGCTCTTCATCTCGTTGGCATCGGCAATGCCGACCACGACGCTGGCGAGCTCGAGATGCCGGTTGGAGACGTGCATCACGACGGCGCCCTGCGGCGCCAGCTTCTGCTTGTAGATCGCCATCGCCTCCTCGGTCGCGAGGTGGATCGGGATCGCATCCGACGAATAGGCATCGACGATGATGAGATCGTAGATGCCGTCCGGCTCCCTGGCGAAGGTCAGCCGGGCGTCGCCGATCACGGGCTTCAGGTTCGGCGCGCAGCTCTGGATGTAGGTGAAGTATTTCGGATCACGCGCGGTATCGACCATCGATTGGTCGATCTCGAAGAATTTCCAGTCCTCGCCCGGCTCCGACGCGCAGGCCAGCGTGCCCGAGCCGAGCCCGATCACCGCGACCTTCAGCGGCGCGCCCTTGCGCGCGCGGATCGCCGTGATCGCCTGCCCGATGCCGCCGTCCTTGTGATAGTAGCTGATCGGCTCCGGCCGCCCGGTGACCGGCGTGCCGTCGTCGTTCATGACCTTCTCGGCGCCGTGGATCGTGGTGCCGTGCATCAGCACGTGATACTGCCCGCTCGGGGTCACCACGATCTTGTGCACGCCGAAGAAGCTGCGCACCGTGTCGACGCGGCCGTCGTCGGCGGGATAGAAACGCAGCAGCGCCAGCGCGACCACGACGGTGGCGAAGATCTTCCAGCGATTGGCGTTGAGCGTCAGCGCCAGCAGCGCCGACAGCACGCCGACCGCGCCGATCACCCAGATCCGCCAGTCGTCGAACCAGGTGAAGACCTCGCCGGTCGAATAGGACGGCGCGATCAGCGCCACCGCCAACACCGCAAGCAACGGCCAATACAGCGCGTTCCAGCGCGGCAGCCGCTCGGCGCCGCCGGGCGGACGGCACAGCGCGGCCAGCGCCAGCAGGATCGGATATTCGGCGATCCAGGAGAAGGCGAATGGCGCGATCAGTCCCGCGAACAGGCCGCCGACCATGCCGCCGAACGACAGCGCGACGTAGAAGCCGGTGAGATATTTCGCGGCCGGCCGGGTGCGCGCCAACTCGCCATGGCAGGCCATTGCGATGATGAAGAAGCAGAGCTGATGGCCGCCGAGCGTCAGCAGCAGGTTCTGCTCGCCGCCGATCGCAAGCAGGATGATGACGCCTGCGATCGCCAGCGGCTGCGCCAACAGCATCCATTTGTGCGGCAGCAGCGGGCGCGACTGGAACACCAGTACCCAGGTCAACAGATAGAGCGACAGCGGCAGCACCCAGAGCAGCGGCGCGGCCGCGACGTCGGTCGAGATGTGCGCGGTGACCGCGATCAAGAGCCCCGACGGCACGGCGGCAAGGAAGATCCAGCGCGCGCGCAACGCCCAGGACGGCGCAGGTGCGCTTGTCTCATCGACCCCGAGATTGAGCGCGGCGGCACCTCGCGGCGAGCGCAGCAGCAGCGCGCCACAGCCCGCGATCAGGACGATCAGAACACCATAGCCCCCGGTCCAGATCAGGTTCTGGCTACGCAGCGTGAACATCGGCTCCAGCAGCACCGGATAGGACAGCAGCGCAAGGAAGCTGCCGATGTTCGAGGACGCATAGAGGAAATACGGATCCGGACCGTTGGGATGGCCGGTGCGCACGAACCAGGCTTGCAGCAGCGGATTGTTGGCGGCGAGCGCAAAGAACGGCAGCCCGATCGAGACCACGAACAGGCCGAGCAGCCAGACCGCATAGCCCGAATTCGGCGGCTCGCCCCAGCCGCTCCTGATCGCCAGCGGCAAGGTCAAGAGCGCGACGACGAGCAGAGCAAGATGCACCACGACCGGGATGATGCGGCTGTTCAGCTTCATCAAGAGATGCGCATAGGCGTAGCCGCCGAGCAGCAGCGACTGGAAGAACACCATCGCCACCGACCACACCGCGGGCGAGCCGCCGAGCCGCGGCAGCACCATCTTGGTGAACAGCGGCTGCACCGAGAACAGCAATAGCGCGCTGACGAAGATCGCTGATGTATAGACGACCAGCACCAGCCGGTTTCGCGAGGCGGACGGCTCAGACGACATGCAGGCTCCGGCGTGAAACCCGGCGGACGCCGGAAGCGGAAGGTCCGGCGGCACCGTGCCGGCAGGCTGAATTGAGCATATGGCAACATCGCGGGCAAGAAAGCGTAGTCACGCGGACTTGACGAAGCCGCGCCAGAGCGCGACAGCACGCTTGTCACCTCTCCTTCTTGAAGCGGACATGAACGAAACCGACGTCATCATCATCGGTGCGGGGCACAACGGCCTCACCTGCGCGGCCTATCTCGCGATGGCGGGCTTGCGGGTCCACGTCGTGGAACGCCGCAAGGTGGTCGGCGGCGCCGCCGTCACGGAAGAATTCTGCCCGGGCTTCCGCAACTCGGTCGCGGCCTACACGGTGAGCCTGCTCAACCCGCAGATTATTGCTGATTTGAAACTTGCCGAGCATGGCTTGAAAATCGTCGAGCGCAGGGCGCAGAATTTTCTTCCCGCGCCCGATGGCAGCTATCTGCTGACCGGCGAAGGCCGCACCAGGGAACAGGTTGCGAAGCTCAGCCAGCGTGACGCGGCTACGATCGATGTGTTCTCACAGGAGCTGGAGGCGATCGCCGATGTGCTGCGGCAATTCGTGCTGCGCGCGCCGCCGAACATCGTCGAGGGCTTTGGTCTCGGTGCCGTCGGCGAAGCGTTCAACGCACTTGGCACCGCCAACATCCTGCGCCGGCTGTCGCTCGAGCAGCAGCGCAGCCTGCTCGACCTGTTCACGCGCTCGGCCGGCGAGATGCTCGACGAGCGCTTCGAGAGCGATCTCGTCAAGGCGCTGTTCGGCTTCGACGCCATCGTCGGCAATTATGCCAGCCCCTACGCGGCCGGCTCGGCCTATGTGATGCTGCACCACGCCTTTGGCGAGGTGAACGGCAAGAAGGGCGTCTGGGGCCACGCCATCGGCGGCATGGGCGCGATCACGCAGGCGATGGCACGCGCGGCACGCGGCCATGGCGTCGAGATCGAGACCGACGCCGGTGTCCGCGAGGTCATCATCGAGAAGGATCGCGCCAGCGGCGTGATGCTCGACAATGGCGAGACCATCCGCGCCAAATACGTCGTCTCGAACGTCAATCCAAAACTGCTCTACACGCGGCTGGTGCCGGAGGGCGCATTGGCGCCGGATTTCCTGACCCGCATCTCGCGCTGGCGCAACGGCTCCGGCACATTCCGGATGAACGTCGGGCTCAGCGCGCTGCCCTCGTTCACCGCGCTGCCCGGCGAAGGCGATCATCTCACCGCCGGCATCATCATCGCGCCAAGCCTCGGCTACATGGACCGCGCCTGGCAGGATGCGCGAGAACTCGGCTGGAGCCGCGCCCCCGTCGTCGAGGTGCTGATCCCCTCGACCCTGGACGACAGCCTGAGCCCGCCCGGACAACATGTGGCGAGCCTGTTCTGCCAGCACGTCGCGCCGCAACTGCCCGACGGCAAATCATGGGACGACCATCGCGAGGAGGTCGCCGACCTCATGATCGCGACCGTCGACCGCTATGCCCCAGGCTTCGCAGGCAGCGTGGTCGGCCGCCAGATCCTCTCCCCGCTCGACCTCGAGCGGCAATTCGGCCTCATCGGCGGCGACATCTTCCACGGTGCGCTGAGCTTGAACCAGCTGTTCTCGGCGCGCCCGATGCTCGGCCATGCCGACTACCGCGGGCCGCTGAAGGGCCTCTATCACTGCGGCTCTGGCGCCCACCCCGGCGGCGGCGTCACCGGCGCCCCCGGCCACAACGCCGCGCGGGCGGTTTTGGCGGATCACCGGGGGCTGTTCTCGTAGGAGCGGTAAGCGGTGGACGGCTTGTGGAGAACCGGTGGATCAGTTGTGGAGAATGCTCTGGCTTACTACCGGGCAATCGGCGGACATCCCCGGCGTAACCTCGTTGATGTCCCGTTGATAAACGTAGGACATCCTGTGGACCGCCGACGCGGCCGCCGCCCCCACCGCCACAAATCCACAAGCGCCGATCACCGAAGCCGCCTGTATCTTGAGCGCGCGAGGTTGAAATTCTAGCAAGAACCGCGCTACCGACATGCGATGACACCAGCCACACACCGCGCCAGCGTCACGCTGGCGGACGAGACGACCGCAAAGCGCGTGGTCGACGCGCTGTCCGAGATGTTTTTCGAGGACCAGGCGGCCTTCGCGGCCTTTGAACGGCCAGACCTGCGCTGGGACGTCACGGTGCATTTCGCCGAGGCCCCGGACGAAGCGCTGCTGCGCGAGCTGGTCGGACACGCGGTGGGACCTGATGTCGCCGCCACGATGGCCTTCGACACCGTGGAGGCGAAGGACTGGGTCAAGGCCAGCCTGGAGGACCTCGTTCCGGTCCCGGCCGGCCGCTTCGTCGTCCACGGTCAGCACGACCGCATCAGGATACCGCCGAACAAGCTCGGCATCGAGATCGAGGCGGCGCTCGCCTTCGGCACCGGCCATCACGGCACCACCCGCGGCTGTCTGCTGCTGCTCGACCATGTGCTGAAGGCGTATCAGCCGCGCCGGGTGCTCGATCTCGGCACCGGCACCGGCGTGCTGGCGATCGCCGCCGCCAAGGCGCTGCACGGAAGGGTGCTGGCGAGCGACATCGATCCGCCCTCGGTACGGGTCGCCGAGGAGAACGCGCAGTTGAACCAGACCGGGCATCTGGTGGACGTGATCCGCGCCACCGGCTTTGCCGCGCCACGATTCGCCGCGGACGGGCCGTTCGACCTGGTGCTGGCCAACATCCTCGCCAATCCGCTGCGGCAACTGGCCGGACCGATGGCGCGGCACCTTGCGTCCGGCGCGCAGGTGATCCTGTCGGGCCTGTTGACCCACCAGGCGCCTGCGGTGATCGCCGCCTACCGCGCCCGCGGGCTGGTGCCGCTGCGTCATCTCAGGATCGAGGGCTGGAGCAGCCTGTTGCTGCGGTCCGTCAAATAACGGACGACTATTTGGGTGCGGCCGGATCGCGGCTAACGATCACCAACTTGCCGCGCTTCAGTGTCCGCTTGACCCGCGCCTCGACCAGGCGGTCGAGGATCTGGACGATGACGCCGCGCTGCTTCTGCTCAATGGGGGCGATCGGGCCGCGGGGGACCGGCGGCGAGATCTTCTCAAAGGTGAAAACAGGCATCGTGCATCTCCTCGCCGTTGAGTTGAGACACTCCTGGACACTCCCGATACTTCCACAAACGGCTTGCCCTCGAAACCGTTCCGCCTTTTCTGATGATGGTGCCACGATTCAAGCATAAGTTATGCCAAAATGTGGTCATCCTGGCCCGATTCCGGACGAGTCCATTCGGGTCATGCACAGGCAAGAGAGAGTGCAGAGGCGATGTTCGAAGCCCACTTCCAGACATTCGAAGAGCCCGAAGGCGGCGTGGCGCTGACCGCGCGCCTGAGCGCGCTGCGCGAGGAGCTGGCACGCCGCAAGCTGACGGGCTTTGTGGTTCCGCGCGCCGACCAGCAGCAGAATGAATATGTCGCCGCCTCCGAGGAGCGGCTGGCCTGGCTGACCGGCTTCACCGGATCGGCGGGGCTGGCTGTCGTGCTGACCAGGCAGGCCGCGCTGTTCGTCGATGGCCGCTACACGCTGCAGGCCGGCAAGCAGGTCGACCGCAAGGCCTGGGAGATCGAGCCGCTGGTCGATCCGCCGCCGGAGCACTGGCTGACGCGTCATCTCGCCGCCGGCGACCGCGTCGGATTCGACCCCTGGCTGCACACGTCTGCGGCAGCCGAACGGCTGGCCGCGGCCTGCACCAAGGCCGGCGCGGAGCTGGTCGCGGTCGAGACCAACCCGGTCGATACGATCTGGACCGAACGGCCGGCGCCGCCGCTCGGCCCGGTCACCATCCACGGCGCGCAGTTTTCCGGCGAGATCGAGGCCGAGAAGCTCAAGCGCATCCGGCTCGAGATCAACAAGCTCGGCGTCGATGCGCTGGTGCTGTCCGACAGCCACGCGGTGGCCTGGGCCTTCAACATCCGCGGCGCCGACGTCTCGCATACGCCGCTGCCGCTGTCCTACGCGCTAGTGCCGAAGGACGGCCGGCCACTGGTGTTCATCGATCCGCGCAAGCTGTCCAACTCTACCCGCGATCATCTCGAGCAATCCGCCGATGTCGAGGCGCCGGCGGCGCTGACGGCAAAGCTCGCCGAGCTCGCCCAACGCGGCGCCTCGATCGCGCTCGACAATGCGACCGCAGCCGATGCGCTGAGCCGCCTGATCGCGGGCGCCGGCGGCAAGCCGGTGCGCGGCAATGATCCGGTCAGCCTGTTGAAGGCGGTGAAGAACCTCACCGAGATCGAGGGCACGCGCACGGCGCATCAGCGCGACGCGGTGGCGCTGACGCGCTTCCTCGCCTGGATCGATCGCGAGGCGCCTTCGGGCGGGCTCACCGAGATCGACGCGGTCGAGGCGCTGGAGACGTTCCGCCGCCAGACCGGCGCGCTGAAGGACGTCTCGTTTCCGACGATCGCCGGCACCGGGCCGAACGGCGCCATCGTGCATTACCGCGTCACCCGCAAGAGCAACCGCCGGATCGAGCCCGGCGACCTCCTGCTGGTCGATTCCGGCGCGCAATATCAGGACGGCACCACCGACGTCACCCGCACCATTGCGATCGGCCAGCCGACCGACGAGATGCGCGACCGCTTCACCCGCGTGCTGCGCGGCCACATCGCGATCGCGCGCGCGGTCTTTCCCGACGGCACCACCGGCGCGCAGCTCGACACGCTGGCACGGCAATATCTTTGGCAGGCCGGCATCGATTTCGAGCACGGCACCGGCCACGGTGTCGGCAGCTATCTCTCGGTCCATGAAGGGCCGGCGCGAATTTCAAAACTCGGCACCACGCCGTTGAAGCGCGGCATGATCCTGTCCAACGAGCCCGGCTACTACAAGACCGATGGTTTCGGGATCAGGATCGAGAACCTCGAGCTCGTTGTCGGCACCGACATTGTCGGCGCCGAGAAGCCGGTCAACGCCTTCGAGACGCTGACCCTGGCACCGATCGACCGCCGCCTGATCGATGTCGGCATGCTCAGCGCCGACGAGCTTAAATGGCTCAACGACTACCACGCCCGCGTCGTCGGTGTGGTGCGCGGACATCTCGACGACAACGCAACGAAGCTGTGGCTGGACGAGGCGACGGCGGCGTTGAAGTAGTCCGTTATCGGGCCGTAAGCGCGACCACACATTCATTGTCATCCCCGCGCAGGCGGGGATCCAGTACGCCGCGGCCTATCGGCTCAACAACGACTGCCTCTGGAATACTGGGTCCCCCGCTTTCGCGGAGGACGACAGCGTGCCTGTTGCGCGAGGCGGCGGTTGTTGCGCGAGGCGAAATATCCTCACGCGCTTCCCGGAATCGGCATGGGCGCATGCCGAAACACCCGTATTCCGCACGAATGAGAACGCTACAGTCCGATTCACCCAACGGAAACGGACCTGAATGCACGGCGTGATGGGCAAGCCGCCCGGCGTGACCAAGGACAATATCAAGGACAACATCGCGACATCGCGCGTCATGCTGCTGATGCTCGTGGTGATGACCGGCGTCGCGCCGATCTCGCTTTATATGCTGGTGCCGGCGCTGCCGATGCTCGCGACGACGTTCGGCCGCGACATCTCGATCGCGCAGATGACGGTGTCGCTCTACATGGTCGGCATCGCGCTGTCGCAGTTGATCATGGGGCCGCTGTCCGACAGGTTCGGCCGCCGCCCGGTGCTGCTCGCCGGCCTTGGCCTGATGGTCGCCGCCGGTATCGGCTCGGTGTTCGCCGCAACCCTGCCGCAGCTGATTGCCGCGCGTTTCTTCCAGGCGCTCGGCGGCGCCAGCGGCATGGTGATCAGCCGCGCCATTATCCGGGACTTGTATCCGCGCGAGCGGGTCGGCGCCATGATCAGCCTCGTCGTCGCCGCGCTGATGATCGCGCAGATGCTGAGCCCCCTGACCGGCGGCCTGCTGGAGACCGCGTTCGGCTGGCGCGCGATCCTCTACTTCATCACCGCGGCGTCGCTCACTGTTGCGGTGTTCATTGCAGCGGCGCTGCCCGAGACAAGGCGCGATCGCGCCGACAGCTCGAGCTTCCGCGGCGATCTCGGCAGGCTGATGCAGAGCCGCGCCTTCGTCGGCTACATGCTGTGCCAGGTGCTGGCCTCGCAGATCATCTTCGCCTTTGCCGGCGGCGGACCCTACATCGTGGTGACGCAGATGGGCCGCAGCAGCGCCGAATATGGCGCGTGGTTCGCGAGCACGGGCTTTGCCTATCTGGTCGGCAACCTCCTGTGCGTGCGCTTCGCGCCACGCCATTCGCTGGAGAAGCTGATCTGGTTCGGCCTGGCCTTGCAGCTCGGCGGCAGCTTGTTGAACCTGACCTGGAGTTTGACCGGGCTGAACCAGGCGCCGCTCTGGCTGTTCGGCACCCAGATGATCGTGATGGTCGGCAACGCCTTCGTGATGGCCAATTCGGCCGCCGGCGCCATCTCGATCCGCCCCGAGGCCGCCGGCACCGCCTCGGGCACGATGGGCTTTTTGCAACAGGGCATCGGCGCGCTGATCTCGCAATTCGGCGCCTATCTCGGCGGCCATACCGCCACCACGCTGCCGCTGACGTCGGCGCTGTTCGCGATCTCGATCGCCTGCGCCTGCTCGATGATCTTCATCGTGCCGCGGCGGACCATCGTGGTGAGCGAGGAACTGATCGGGCAGGCGGAGGAGGAA
>Ga0153933_1000175_pt1 | contig 32441 bp, 25 predicted proteins | sample TSNJ017MetaG_FD_102275 | JGI IMG/M metagenome (GOLD analysis project Ga0153933, IMG submission 102275) | Attine ant fungus gardens microbial communities from New Jersey, USA - TSNJ017 MetaG | ecosystem: Host-associated > Fungi > Mycelium > Unclassified | place: USA: New Jersey, Wharton State...
CCCAAACTGGGAACGTAAGACTTCATCCGCGGCCAGCGCATCGAGCGCAGCCGCCAGGGTGGTCGGCAAGCGTGGCGCGGGCGATGAATACGGTTGATCGGCCGACTCGCCAGGATGGATGGCCTGATCGACCCCATCGAGCCCGGAGAATATCTGCGAAGCAAAATAGAGGTAGGGATTCGCCGCAGGTTCGCCAATGCGGTTTTCGATGCGCGTCGCGTTATCGCCCACGCCACCGAGCACGCGCAGCATGGCGCCGCGATTGTCGTGCGCCCAGCATGCGCGATCCGGCGCGAGAGACTGGCTTCTGAAACGCTTGTATCCATTGATGGTCGGCGTCGCGAACGGCGTCGATGCACTCGCGTGTCTGAGCAGGCCGCCCATGAACTGAAGGCCGAGCGGCGATAGGGGATGTCCGGTCGCATCGGGCTTGAACAGATTGGAACCCGCGTCTGCGGCATCAATCGACACAAGCGACTGATGCAGATGCCAGCCGCTCGACACGACGTTCGGAATGCGTGGGCGGCACATGAAGGTCGCGTGATAGCCGTGTCGGGCGCACACCTGTTTGACGGCGCTGCGAAACAGCAACATGGCGTCAGCCGATGCCGCCGCGGATTGCGGCGCAAAGGTGAACTCGAACTGGCTAGGACCGAACTCGATCTCCAGCGAACTGACCGGCAGCTCAAGTCGCTCACACGTTTCGCGCAGCAACTGCATCAAGCCGTCGACGGCGTCGTAACGCGACTCCGTGAGATATTGATAGCCATGCGTCAGCAGTTCGACATCGACAGGACGTCCGGGCTGTCCCGCATCTTCCGGTTGCATATGCGGATCGGTCACGCGAAAAACGTGAAACTCGACCTCGAGGCCGGTTGTCAACTGCCAGCCTCGCTCCGCGAGCAACGCGTTTGCTTTCGCGAGGATCGGACGGGTTGCATAGGGCACCGCCCGTCCGTCGGGCAGATACGCATCACAGAGCAGCCAGCCCGTACGCGGGCTCCACGGCAGCGCCTTGAACGTAGTGGGGTCGGCCAGCAGCACGCTGTTGGATGTGCCCGCCATGTTGTCGAGGCCGAGTCCACCTTCCCTGGTGAACACGGAGAACACCGAGCGATGCGACGTGTCTTTCGCATACATCGTGGACGTAAAGCCAACGCCCGAGCGCAGCGCGCGCGCGGCTTCTGCAGCAACGAGCGTTTTGCCGCGCAAGATGCCGTGCTGATCGGGAAACGCGAAGCGCACGGTGTCGAAGTCGCCACTTTCCAGACGAGCGGCCAGCAGCGACGCGGCGTCGTGCTGCGCGTCGGACCACAGCGCGTGCTGTTCGGCGAATGGACGTGACGGCATCACGCTTCCTTCATCGTCGATTGCGCGCGCGAAGCCCATTCGCACGCTTCGCGGCGACGCTGGTCGGCGTCCTGCCAGTAAGTCGCCGCTTCTACGCCATGACTGATGCCGTCGATCGACGCGGGGCCCGTCAAGTTTCGTGCTTCGCTCTCATCGACCATCATCGGCGCACGCTCTCCGCGCGAAACCGCGCGAATCGAATCCTTCAGCAACCTGCGGTAACGCACGATGCCTTTGTCGGCGGTGCCGAGATGTTCCCTGGTGCGATCCTGGATGGGGCCTTGCGATTCGACCGCCCACTGATCATGAACGTTGATGTCGTGGCCCATGCCGGTGTAGGTCTCGCGATGTTGCTCGTCGACGTCGTAGCCATACTCGTTGCGGCGATTACGGCGTGACGTGTAGTCGGGCAATTCATAGAGTTCCAGCCGCTGCGCGCGCATTTGCGCCTTGTCGACGGGTTCCGTGAAACTGGTGAAGATGGCGTACCAATAGCAATGGGTGTCGTCGACCGGCACATGCCATTGCGTGATCGTCATCTCGGCGCTCATCGGAATCACGAACGCTTGCGGGAATACGAGGTTCGTCACGCGCACATGGGTTTGCGCGTTGCCCAGGTCACGCAGCGCCGTCAAGCGCAGGCCGTAAGGAGCGGACTCGACCTGAATCGTGGGGCAATCGTATTCGCGCAAAACCGTCGTGATCGCGACATCGGAATCCGCCGATGTGCCGCGAAACTGTTTGCCGTAGCTTTCGGACGGCGAGTCGTCTTCGAAGAAACGATGCAGATACGACGCATGCGATGGATCGATTCCCACCTCCAATGCCTGCAGCCAGTTGCACTCGAAGAGACCCTTGAACGCGAACGTATGGCTCGACGGCGCGACAAAGCAATCGAATGCGGGAAACGCGGGCGGCGTGCCCTCGCCGAGATAGGCGAACAGGATGCCCGATCGTTCGACCACCGGATAAGCCGTCTGACGCACGCGGTCGCAAAGACGCACATTGGGCGGCTCAGCCGGCGTTTCGAGGCAGGTGCCGTCAACCGCAAACAGCCAGCCGTGAAACAGGCAGCGTAAGCCGCCGTTTTCGAGCCGGCCGTACGCGAGGTCGGCGGCGCGATGCGGACAATGACGATCGAGCAGGCCGTAGCGTCCCAGTTCGTCGCGAAACAGCACGAAGTCTTCGCCCATCAGACGCACGGCCTTGACGGGACGCGGCCCGTCAAGCTCCTCCACCAGCGCGACCGCCTGCCAGTACGCGCGCAACAGCGTCCCACCCGGCGTGGTCGGTCCGACGCGTGTCATCATTTCGTTATCTGCTGCTGTTTCCATGAGTCCGATTCCTGGTAGCGGGCCGGTTTCTGTGACCAGCCGGTTCATTCAATCCGGTTTGCGGTGACAACCGCAGGCGTAAAAGTCGCCGAGCGCCGTGTGTAGCCGGGTCAACCGTGCTGTGTCGGCGGGTTGAAGCGGCGCGATCTCGCGTGCACGTCGCGCGTCGTTCAGGAGTGCCTGTTCAAGCGCGCTGCGCGAGACGGAGCAACATTGACCGCGCTCGACGATCGTGCGGCCCGCCACGACCAGGGTGGCGATATCGGCTTTGGTCAGACGCGCAAGCAGCAGGTCGAGCAGACCTTCGTCGCTGTCGTTGAGCCTGTCACGGAAGATCCGGGTTGTGTCCACGATCAGGATGTCCGCGGGCGCGCCCACTTCGATGCTGCCGCCGCCATCGCTGACGACGGTGGAACGACCATGCCGGCACGCCGCGTCGAACAGCTCGCCCATGGATAGCGTGGCGTGCGATTGCGTTTGCTGGACATGGCGCAGCAGACGCATCTCGCGCAACATGTCATCGTCGTCGTCGAGTGCCATGCCGTCGAGGCCAATGCCGAAACGCACTCCGCGCTCGATCATAGAAGCAAGCGGTGCAATCCCAGACTGAAGACGCAGGTTCGATGACGTATTGATCGAAACCGTCACGTTATAACGCGCAAGCACATCGCATTCATCCGGCGTGAGCCAGACGCCGTGCGCAACCGTGAGGCGCGCCGACAACATACCGATGCCGGCCAGATAAGCGATCAGTCCACCTGGACCATAGCGGGCGTCTGCCCATTCGCGTTGCTGCCGCGTTTCGAACAGATGCATGTGGACGCGTCGGCCCGTTTCGGCGGATGCGCGCGCAACCGCTTCCAGCGTCGCATGGTCGACCCACTGGGGCCCGACCGGCCCGTATTGCACCGAGAACCACGGATGTTGGAGGGCAGCGATCCGCTCAGTCAACGCGAGGTTGTCAGCGAGCGTGCGCGACGGCCGCTGCGTGGCGAGCAATACCGCCCGATCGTCTTCAGGCAGACGCGCAAGGAGGGCGCCGAGGTTGCCATACACCGTCGGATTCGCCCCTGCAAACGGCACGGCGAACGCCACGCGAATGCCTACGTCATACGCGGCCTTTGCTACGCCCACGGCCTCTTCGTAGAGCGCCTGGCTATTCTGCGTGTTGTGACAGTGATTGGCCGCGCAGATGCCGCCTTCGGCGAGTCCTGCAAACGCCACGGCGGCGCGCAGATAAGGATCGACGCGTGGCTCGCGCGCAAGCGCGGCGATCCACGTTTCGAGCGGACCATCCGCGGCGCCGAACGCGAGCGTGCGCAGTCCGCGTCCGTGGTCGTGTGCATTGACGGGAGCAGGCAGCGCAATCAACGAGCGGCTGCGGTCCATCGTGTCATGCGGCAGCGTTTCGATTGCGGCCACGCGCCCGTCCCGCACATGAATCGCAGACGGTCCCGAAGGCGCGTGCCGGCCGGGCGCCGTCAACAACCGGCCCACCCGCAGCACCTGTGTGTCCACGCCGGCAGTCAAAGCACGCTTTCTTGCGGATGCGACGACGTGATCGCGGCCGTGCTCTGATCGAGATTGCGTGGGGTAGCTGCGGGCATCTTCTGGATCCGGCGCACTGATTGCCCATGCCCGCGCGCGCTTTCGACCAGCTCGCGATCGCGCATCACAAAGCGTCCACGCACGAGCGTATGTACCGGCACGCCCTTGACGGGTGTGAGGTTGAACGGCGTGGAGTTGCCGATCGACTTGAGCCGCCCGGACGTAATGATTTCTTCGCGCTCCATGTCGATCACGACGATATCGGCGTCCGCCCCCGGTTGCAGAATGCCCTTGTACGGGAAGAGGCCAAACGCCTTCGCGGGCGCCGTCGCGGTGAGTCGCACATAGTCGTTGAGCGTGAGACGGCCTTGCGCGATTTGCGTCAACATCAACGGCATTTGTGTTTCCACGCCGGTGAAGCCGCAATCGGCGCACCAGATGTCGTCCTTGAACTTTTCGGTTTCGGCGTGCGGCGCGTGATCGGTCGCGATCATGTCGATCGTGCCGTTGCGAATGCCTTCCCATAGCGCGATCTGATGCTGCTTCTGACGAATCGGCGGATTCACGCGAATCAGCGAGCCCTTTTCGCGGTACGCACGTTCGTCGAGCAGCAGATAGTGCGGTGCTGTCTCGGCGGTGATGTCGACGCCGCGCGCCTTCGCTTCCGCAAGCGGCCGCAGTTCATCACCCGACGAAACATGCAGGATGTGAATGCGGGCGCCGGTCCATTCAGCGAGAATCGCCGCACGGGCCACCGCTTCTACGGCAACAACGGGTGGTCGCGCATCGAGATGGGCGAGCGGATCATGCCGGCCAGCCGCTTTGAGTTGCTGTTGACGTCGCGCCATGATCGACGCGTTTTCCGCATGCAAGGAGATGCGCATGCCATGCTGCGCGACGATTTCAAATCCTTCGAGCATCGCGCCGGTGGGCGGCGAGGGCAGGTTGCCGAACGTGTTGCCCATGAAGCACTTGAACGCCGCCACGCCGCCGTCGATCAGACTCTCCAGTTGATCCAGATTGTTTTCGGCGAGCAGTCCATAGATGCCGTAGTCCACGTATGCCTTCTGTGCCGCTTCGAGCTTGAGCTTCAATGCATCGGGCGTGCCGGTCGGCGGGTTCGTATTGGGCATTTCGAACACCGTCGTGACGCCACCCATCGCAGCACTCGCCGTCCCTGTTGCCCATGTTTCCTTATGGGTGTAGCCGGGTTCGCGGAAATGAACGTGAACGTCGATCGCGCCGGGCAGCACATGCTTGCCGCGCGCATCGAGCGTTTCTTTCGCCTCGGGCATGCTCGCATCGTGTCCGATGCACAGCACGCGGCCGTCCTTGATCGCAATGGATGCGACGTATTGGGTGGAGTCGGTGACGACAGTGCCGCCGCGAATGATCAGGTCTGCAATCATGGTGTGTTTGCGAGGAAAGTAAGTGCTGTGGCAGACCAGCGGTCAGAGCATGGCCCATCCGCCGTCGACAGGCAGATCGACGCCGGTAATTTGACGTGATACATCGGAGGAGAGAAACAGGCACGCGTGCGCCACGTCGCTATCGTTGCTGATGCGTTGGAGCGCATAGTCCTGCGCGTGATGCGCGACGGCTTCTTCCTCGCCGATGGACAGCTTGCGCATGACGTCGGGCACGACCTTCGTGCGAAAGCGCTCGCCGTCGACCATACCGGGCGCAACGTAATTGACGTTGATGTTGTAGCGACCGGCTTCGAGCGCTGCCGACTTGGTCACGCCGCGTAGCCCCCATTTTGAAGCCGAGTAAGCCATGCGACCGGCGCGGCCGCGCATGCCGAACGTACCGCCCACGTTGACGACTTTCCCGTAACGCCGTTCGATCATGGACGGCATGATGGCCCGCATCATGTTGAAACAGCCGGTCAGGTTGACATCGACGATCTCCTCGAACTCTTCATTCGTGGTGGTCCACGTCGTGCCGCCTACGGGACCGGTGCCGCCCGCCACGTTAATGAGTACGTCGATACAACCGAAGCGGGCCATCGTAGCGTTGGCGAGCGCGTCGGCGTCGGCCGCATCGGTGACATCGCAACGAATCATCAGGATGTCTGCGCCACTTAAAGCGGGGTCTTGCACGAGACCTTCAATCGCAGCCATGTCACGTCCCGCGAGGACCAGCTTCGCGCCTTCGGCGGCAAACGCGCGCACGATCGCTGGACCCATTCCCTTTGCTGGGCCCGTCACTACCACGACTTTGTTGCGCAGCTGCAAATCCATTGATTGTCCTTTATAGAGATATCTGTCCCGGGTCGATGCTCGCGGCCTGTTCTGAAATTGGCATCAACCTTGCTTTGTATCCGCGGCACGCTCGTTCGATTCAACCCGTTGAGGCACCAGGGAGTTGTCTTCACGATACTTGATCAATATCGAAGGGCGAGGTGTTAATTTGGTTCGCCCCTGTTGTTTAACTGGCTATGGAGTCTTGAATTGAGTTTGGCTAGACTGCGGGTGCTTCGAAATCTGGATAGGGAGTGTGGCCGTGACGCTTCGTAGCATGCGAGTTCTGCGTTATCTGGAAGAGGTCGCGCGTGCGGGCTCGATACGGCGGGCGGCCGAACGCCTGTATGTCACGCCGTCGGCGCTCTTGCGGCGCATTCAGGACATTGAGGAAGAACTCGGCGCGCCGGTGTTCGAGCGGACCTCGGCGGGTGCGCAATTGACTGCGGCCGGCGAACTGTTCCTCGGCTGGATACGCACGCAGAACGCGGGACTGCGTCACGTGATGTCGCAGATCGAATCGCTCTCGGGGCTACGGCGCGGCGAGGTGCGTGTGTCGGCAAGCCAGGCGGTGGCGCGGGGTTTTCTGTTGCAGGAGATCATCGACTTCCGGGCGCAGCATCCGCTCGTCAAGTTTCATGTGACCATCTGCGACCATGGCCGCGCCATGCGTGCATTGATTGCGTATGAAACGGACCTCGTGCTGGTGTTCCGGCCACCGCAGGCAGCGGAGCTTCAACCGCTGATGTCGATCGGGCAGGGGCTGGTCGCGGTGATGTCGGCGGATCATCCGCTCGCGGGACGGCCATCCGTGCGGATGCGCGAATGCCTGGAGTATGAGATCGGTCTCGTGGACAGCAGCTTTTCCGGTCGCGAGATCATCGACGAGATCGTCGCGCGGAGTTCGGTGCAGCTCAATCCGATCATCGAGGCGAACTCATTCGACTTGCTGGTCGATCTCGTACGGCAATCGCGGATCATCACGTTTCAGATCGACATCGGCACGCTCGGCTGGCGGCAGGATCCGATGCTTGCTGTGGTGCCGGTCGATGAACGCGATGCTGCATTCGGCCCGCTCGTGCTCGGTCAGTTACGTGGACGTGCCTTGCCGCTCGCCACAGCCAAGTTCGGCGAGCAGCTCGCGCGCAAGCTCCACGAGTGGCGTTCCACGCCGTCGCAGGATGTGCCGGGCATCCACGCAGATGCTGATGCGATGCTCCAGACCGACTGACCTGCGTGCACCACTGCGCGTCTGTTATGCACCGCGATCGACGGCGGTGCACTGCGACGTCGTCCTTATCCGCCTCGAAGACGGCATGGCCCATCACATGCGTCGTTTGGTCGTTGCATGTGGCAGGCCGTTTTTGCGCGCGCAGCAATGCGCGCGAGACGGGTAGTCACGACGAGTGTCAAACGATGACCGGTTCCAGTCCGCAATACGATTCCCAATCCTTACCGTTGTCCTTGGCCGATATCGATGAGGAGACCATTGATGTCGCTCTCGAACAAGGCACCAACCTCGCCATTACGCTTTCGCCGGATCGACAGCGGATCGCAATGGACCTGCAGGGCATTCTCTGGGTGATGCCGATAAGCGGCGGCGAGGCGCGCCGTCTCACCGACGATCTTGGCGACATTGCATGGCCCCGCTGGTCGCCGGACGGCGCGAGGATCGTTTTCCAGTCGTACCGCAGCGGCAATTTTCATTTGTGGTCGATCGATCCGGCGGGTGACGACCTACGCCAACTCACGCACGGCGAGTTCGACTATCGCGAGCCCTGCTTCTCGCCTGATAGCCGCGAACTTGCGTTCGCGTCGGATTGTGGCGGCCGGTTCGCGATCTACGCGATGGACCTGGCGAGCGGCGCCATGCGCAGCATCGCAGCGGAAGCTGCCGAGCTATCGGAGCCCGCCTGGTCACCCGATGGTGCGTGGATCGCCTTCGTGCGGGACGGGCAATTGGCATGCGTGTCCTCGCGCGGCGGCGATCGCGTTCACCCCGCCGTGGCGCGCTGCCAACACCCGGGCGCTCTGCTTGCCGCCCCTGCATGGACGCCCGGCGGCCAGTCGTTGATGTACCGCATGCTGACCGGCAAGCACCGTGACTGGCGCACGAGTCGTCTGTGCATTGACGGTACTGCGCTGACGCCGGAAGACGTGGAGGTGTTTCCGTTGCCCGTCGCGTTCGTGGACGACGACATCTTCCTCCACACGGCGCACGGTGAGATCCGGCGAAGTTCGTTGTCGCGGGGCTTTCTCGGCGTAGTGCCGTTTCGCGCAACGGTTGCTGTCAAGCGGCACCGCTATGCACGTCGCTGGCGTGATTACGCTTCGGACGCGCCCCGGAGGGTCAAGGGCATTTCGTTTCCGGTCATCTCACCCGATGCCGGCCACGTGGCCTTTGGTGCGCTGAACCAGTTGTGGCTTCTGAAGATTGGCGATGCGCGCCCTCAACCATTGACCGATGACGTCTACGCGAAAATCTGGCCCGCGTTCTCGCCGGATGGAAAGCAGCTTGCGTATATCTGCGACCGCGGCGGCAATATGGACATCTGGGTCCGCGATCTGGCGACCGGGCTTGACCGTCAACTGACGCACGCGGCTCACGCACTCAAGCAATGTGTGTGGGCGCCGGATGGAGGTCGACTCGCGTGCGGATCGGCCGATGGCGTCATCTACGTGGTCGATGCAAAAACCGGGGAATTGACGCGCACCTGGCATCAAACGGTCTGGTCGGGGCGGCCTTCGTGGTCGCCGGACGGCACGCGGTTGACGCTCGCTGCCGTGCAACCGTACTCCGCCCGCTATCGCGAGGCGCGCAACACGATCCTGATTTACGACATCGAGAGTGCGGACACGCGTTATTACCCACCTGCGCCGCAGGGCGCGCTCGATGTCCGCAATGCGAACGGTCCCCTCTGGATCGCGGGCGGTGGTTCGCATGAAGGCGCCTGTTCGCGTCTGCTGTTTACGATGCGCGGTGAACTGTGGTCGCTGGGAATCGACGCTGCTTTTCAGCCGGTGGGCGATTCGCAGCGGGTTACAGAGATACTTTGCGATGCACTCAGTGCCGATGCGACAGGACGCAACGTGCTGTTTCTGTCGAACGCCGCCTTGTATATCCTTGAGCTGGAGCGCGGCAACCTGACGCCGGTCCCGCTCGATCTGGAATGGACCGTTCACCGTCCGGACCACCGCACCGTGATCCACGCGGGGCGCATGTGGGACGGCGCGGCCGACGCCGCGTTGACGGATGTCGATATCGTGATCGAGCGCGACCGTATCGTGTCCGTGTCGCCACACGATGAAGCGCGGTTCTCCGGCGCAGACGATCCGCGGACGGCGCACATCGACGCGAGCGCACTGACGGTAATGCCCGGCATGATCGACATGCACACGCATCGCGAGATGGGTAATCAGCTTGGCGCGCGCGATCCGCGTATCTTTCTCTCGTTCGGCATTACCAGCACGCGTGGCTTGTCCGATAACCCGTATCTCGCGCTTGAGAACAAGGAATCGGTAGACGCAGGAAAACGGGCGGGCCCGCGCCACTTCGGCACGGGCGACGCACTCGACGGCACGCGCACGTTCTGGGACGGCATGCGTCCGATTACCGACGCCGCGCAGCTCGATCGCGAGCTCGAACGCGCGGCGCAGCTCGAATACGATCTCATCAAATGCTATGTGCGTCTGCCGCCGGATCTTCAGCAGCGCGCGACGCTCGGCGCGCATGCGCTCGGCATTCCGATCACGTCGCACTATCTCTTTCCCGCTGTGGCGTTTGGTGGCGACGGCTACGAGCATATGGGCGAGACGAGCCGGTTCGGCTATTCGCGTACGGGCAGTGCGTTGGGCACCATGTATGACGATGTGCTCGCGTTGTCGGCTGCGGCGGGGTGCTACCGGACGCCGACACTGTTTGGCCTCGAAGCGATGCTGGGCGACACACCTTCGCTGATCGAAGACGACCGTCGAGTGGCTGTGCTGTTCACGCACGCCGATCGCGAAGCGCTACGGCGAGCAGCGGCAGGCGGCCCATCGAAGCCCAATCCGAGTGTCGCTCGCCAGGTCGACGCCATCGTTCGCATGATCGATGCAGGCGTGAAGGTGGTGACAGGGAGCGACTATCCGATGGTCGCGCCCGCGATCAGCCTGCATCTGAACCTGAGGGCGATGGTCCGCTATGGCATGCGCCCCATCGATGCGTTGAAGACGGCGACACGCGATGCCGGCGCGGCGCTGTATCCCGATCTGGGGACGATCGTGCCGGGTGCGCTCGCGGACCTCGTGTTCGTCGACGGCGATCCGACCGTGAACATCGACGACGCGACTCATGTGAATGGCGTGATGATCGGCGGCAAATATCGTACGGTTGAAAGTCTGCTGGCGCCGTTCGAGCACGTCGCGCAAAAGGGCGAATTCCGCGCGCAATCCCCGGCGCGCCAGGTGAATGACGCAGCGAGTCCCACGGCTCGCGCGCAATACTGGTGGCACGATCCGCGCTGGATCGAATGTGTGCAGGCGTCGTGCTGTGGAATGCTGGTGCCGCTCGATCTGCTGGCAGAAGGACAGCCGATGCGCGGATTTGGCACCTGGGGGAAGGGTTATCGCGAGCGGGCGCTGTAGCTAGATGGGATCACGCGCGCATGCTTCGACGCGCGCGTGATATGTCAGATGGCTCACGCGTTCGGGCTTGCCTGACGACGCATCAAGCCGGAACCCCGTTTCATCAACCGACGTGAGGATAAGCGTCGCGGGCAAACGCGGCCGAGATTCGGCCATGTGCAAGGTCCGCTTCGATCCGCTCGGCCGGGCGCTCTGCCGGATCGCCGAGGCCTGCGCCGCCCGGCAACGCGAGCACGAGATGGTCGCCGCGCGGAATGCGCTGCAGGCCCTTCGCGCGCAACGCCGTACCCGATGCGAGGTGCACTGTGCCCGTCGCACCGTCGAGACCACCCGCTCGGCCCCGTGCTGCAGAACGCACGCGCTCGAACATCGCGAGCACTTCGAAACTCTCGCCATCGCGCGTGCCCACTTCGACGACCTGTCCTAGTCCACCTTGCGTGCGGCCGGCGCCGCCGCTATCCGCGCGCAGCTCCTTGCGCCAGATCACGATGGGCGCGCCGGCTTCCGTCACTTCGACGGGCATCGCCCGGACGCCGCTCGGAAACGCCGTCGCCGAAAGCCCGTCCTGCACCGCGCGCGCGCCGGAGCCGCCGCTATTGAAGAACACCGTATCGAAGGTCGTGCCACCCGCGGCGTCGACGCCGCGCAACTGAACGCTCCACAAACATGACGATCCCTCGGCGGGCGTACGCTCAGGCAACGCCTGGCCGAGACAACCGAATACCAGGTCCGGCAACATCTGGCCGATCACATGACGCGCGGCGACAGGGGAAGGACGCTGCGCGTTGAGGATGCTGCCAGCGGGGGCATCGACGATGAACGGCGCGAGTGCGCCATGGTTGTTGGGTACCTGCGGCGCCACCACGCATTTCAGGCCGAAGATCGAATACGCACGGCAGTAGTTCAGTACGACGTTGATGCCCTGACTCACGGCGTCCGCGCTCCCCGCGTAGTCCACCGAGATGGTATCGGCGTCGATGGTCAATCTGGCACGCAGTGTGATGGGCGCATCGTAGCCGTCGATTGTCATGTCGGCCGACCAGCTTCCACGCGGCAGTTTCGCAATGGCATCCCGAGTCGCCGCCAGCGATTGATCGATGATGTAATCAGCGAGGGCATCGAATTCTTGCAGGCCGTATTCGTCGAGCATCGAACGCAGGCGCACCGCGCCGGACTGATTGCAGGCGATATACGACAGCATGTCGCCCTCCGCCTGCAACGGCGTGCGGACATTGGCGCGCAGAATGCTCATCAGGTCCTGATTCAGCACACCGCGCGACGCGAGCTTGAGCAACGGGATCTGTAGCCCTTCTTCGAAGATCGAGCGACCGTCGGGACCTTGCCCGAGGCCGCCAATATCCACCTGGTGACAGCAGCAGCCGATCATCGCGACCACTTTTCCGTGCGCCACCACCGGGCTGATCACCGTGATGTCGTGCAAGTGACCGGCCGTGAGCCAGGGGTCGTTGGTCACGAAGTGATCGCCGTCTTCCATCGCGTCGATGGGAAAGCGGGCAAGGAAGTGCCGCACGCCCTCGGCCATCGAGTTGACGTGTCCTGGCGTGCCGGTCACGGCTTCGGCAATCATGCGTCCACGCGTGTCGAAGATCGCGGCGGACAGATCGCCTGCATCGCGCACGGTGGTGGAGAACGCCGTGCGCATCAGCGCCTGCGCGGATTCCTCGACCACCGATATCAGGCGAGTCCACATTAGCTGCTGGCGCAGATCGGTCATGGCATGGTTCATTGCCGGGCTCCTGTTTGCTCGCGCCGCGTGAGCACGATGTAGTGATGCACGTCGATCATCGCGTCGAACGAGGGCGACACGACCGTGGTGGTTTCCTTCTCGACAATCAGCGCGGGACCGGCAATGTGGTCGCCGGCTTCGAGTCCTTCACGGCCAACGATTGCGAAGTCCATCGCTTCGCCGCTGGCCGGGTCCATCACGCGTCGATAACCGCCCGGTTTGACGGTGCGCGTGCGCGGTGTCGTTGCGATGCGCTCATAAGGCGCGGAGGGGGCAGTCACCGACACGCGCCACGTGAGCACCTCCACGGCGAGACCGTCAGCGGTCGCGCCATACAGTGCGCGATAAGCCAGAGCGAAGGTCTCGGCGAGCACGTCGGCGTCATCCGCAGTCAATGCGCGCGACGGCACGTCGATGGCCACTTCGAAGCCCTGGCCGCAATAGCGCGCGAACGCGGTGCGACGCTCGATACAGGGCGCACCCGTGTGTGCGCGGGCGACGATCTCGTGTGCTTCGGCAGCCATCTGTTCGAGCATCGCATTGACCGGCGCGGGATCGAACTGCGTGAGGCGTTGATGCAGGCTGCGGGACAATTCATACGCGATCGGCGCCCGCAGAAAGCCGACAGCTGACCCGACGCCCGCGCTGCGCGGAATCACGATCCGCGCGATGCCGAGCTTTTCAGCGATCCGCGCCGCATGCAGCGGCGCGGCGCCACCGAACGCAAACAGCGTTCGCGCGGCCGCGTCGGCACCGTTCTCCATTGCGTGAACGCGCGTGGCGCTGGCCATCGCTTCGTCCACCATCTCGCTGACACCCAGCGCTAGCTGCGCGGCCGACGCGTCCCATGCGTCGAGATGCTTCAAGGCGTCTGTGGCGGCGTCGATATCGAGCAGGATGGTGCCGCCGGCAAACGCGGTGGGGTCGATGCGGCCAAGTACGAGATCGGCGTCGGTGACGGTGGGCGCCGTGCCGCCGCGTCCGTAGCAGGCGGGACCGGGTTCGGAACCGGCGCTGTGCGGACCGACCGACAAGCGGCGTGCGGAGTCGATCTGTGCAATCGAGCCACCGCCCGCGCCAATCTCCACCATCTCCACAACCGGAATGCGTAACGGCAAGCCACTGCCTTTGCGGAAGCGATGCACGCGCGCCACTTCGAACATCTGCGAAATCTGCGGGCGCGCATCGTTGATGAAGCAGATCTTCGCGGTCGTTCCCCCCACATCGAGCGCCAGCATCTGCTCGATACCGTGTTCGGCCGCCACGCTGGCGGCGAAAATCGCGCCGCCGGCCGGACCCGACTCAACCAGTCGCACCGGAAACCGCGCGGCCGTTTCGACCGTGGTCAAACCGCCGGACGACAGCATCAACAGCAACGGACATGTGAATCCGAGCGTCGCCAGTTTCTCTTCGAGCCGGCGCAGGTATCGTGCAACGAGCGGCTGGACATAGGCGTTGGCGACCGTCGTCGAAAAGCGCTCGTACTCGCGAATCTCCGGAGATACCTCCGACGACTGCGAGATGCTGACTCCCGGCATCAGTTCCGCGAGTAGCTGCGCCGCTTCGCGCTCATGTGCGGGATTCGCGTAGCTATGCAGGAACGCAACCGCGACGCTCGTCACGCGTTCCTGCTCGAACAGACGCGCGGCGGCGCAAATGGCGTTGCGATCGAGCGGCACGAGCGGCGCGCCATCAGCGGCGATCCGTTCGGGAATGCCAATACGCAATGGCCGCGGCACGAGCGGTGTCGGCGCTTGCATCGTCAGATCGTACTGGTCGAAGCGGCTTTCCGACGCGAGTTCCAGCACGTCGCGAAACCCGGCGGTCGTCAACAGGCCGGTTTTTGCGCCCTTGCGTTCGATCAGCGCGTTGGTGGCGAGCGTCGTACCATGCACGATCAGGCCGACGTCCGCGATCTGCAGCCCTGAGCGTGCGAGCAGCGTCTCAATGCCTTCCAGCAGCGCCCGCTCGGGCGCGTCGTAGGTCGTGAGTATCTTGATCGACTCGCGGCGTCCTTCCACTTCCAGTACGACGTCGGTAAACGTGCCGCCGATATCCGCGCCAATGCGCGCCTTTCCTGCAACTCTGGTCACTGCGTGATCCTCAGCTGGTTCATGTTGATTCGCGAGCGCGCCGGATCTGACGGCGCGCATTCCGTGACTACATGGCGGACTTTTCTTCAGCCGCGCGGCGATTCAGGCTCTCGTAGAAGCGGCTCAGATGCTTGCCCACATGCACGCCCTCAAAGCGTTTCTCCTGATCCACGGCCAGTATCTCGGGCAGCGGTTCCACGGTGACGTCGCGGTCAGGGTTCATGAAGAACGGAATCGAATAGCGCTCGAAGCGCGAACGGTTACGCACGCGGTGATAGTTGGACAGATAGCGTCCGTTGGACCACCACATCATCATGTCGCCCACATTGATGGTGAAGGCGCCGGGAATGGGCGGCGCTTCGATCCATGTGCCGTCGCGCCGTTTGACTTCGAGGCCGCCGCGCGAGTCCTGCGCGAGGATCGTGAAAGGTCCTTCGTCAGTATGGGAGACCGTATTGGACACTTCGATGTCGGCATGCTCAGGCAGCGGGATGTAATAGAGCAGGCTGAGTTGCGAGAGCGGCTTGTGGAAATAGCCGTTGAAGCGTGTCTCGTGAAGACCCAGCCCGATCGCGAATGCATTCAGCAGATGACGCGACAGGTCGGTCATCGCATCGTAGTACTGCTTGCACACGCGGCGGAACTCGGGCATGTCGTCGGGCCAGCGGTTGGGGCGATAGAAGAGCGGATCGACTTCGCCGTCGTCAAACTCGTCCTGCAAGCGGAACTGCTCGTGAAGGCGGCTATTGCGCGACAGAGGCTGGCTGGGCGGCATGGGGATCCAGCCGCGATACCAGTCGGGCGTGGCCCGCGTACGCTGCTTCTCGTCGACGGGGCGGCTATAGAAGGCGGCCGATTGCGCAAATGCGGCGTCGATCAGCGCCTGATCGACGCCGTGTCCACGCAGATAGAAAAAGCCGATGCGGCTGCATGCCTCAGCGATCTGTGCTGCGACGCGTGCCTTACCCGACAGATCGCCACGCAGGAACGGAGAGAAATCCACGACCGGAATCTCGGCGATATCCACCGGACGTGCGGCGATTTTGTCTTCAATGCCTTCTGAGCTGCGGGACATGATCAAGGCCTTATGAACAGGTGATGAGCGCGGCGTTGCAAGCGGTCGGCATGGCGCTGGAGATAGCGCCGGCGAGCCCTGCAACGTCAAATGAGGGCAAGGCTACGCTCGCCAAAATACAGGGGGAGTGCCATTTGCGTGTTGCCGCGCGACGAAATTGACTACGAAGAGAACGCTTTATTTTTTACTACCCGACGCAGTTTTTTGCGCAGTAGGCTTGTCTCCGTTCCGCATGGGAGACACCTCCATGCGCAGCAAGCGAAGCGAGTGCCGGCAGCGATGCCGGTGAATCGGGGCGGGTTACAGCGCCTCATCGTCGTACGCACGGAAGCTATGAGCGAGACTATTCAAATCAAGTCGTCGGGGGCCCCGGCTGGTCACGCAGGGGTGGATGGTCAACGTCGCGCCGCGCTTGCTGCACTCGGTGCGCTTTCGGTGTTGGGTGTCGGCCTGTTGTCGGCGCACGTGCTGCCGCAGCTCAGCAATGCGCAAGCCACCGTGGCGGGCCGGACGCGCATCACGCATCAGCTTGGATGGATCAACGGTGTGCAGTTTGGTGGCGACTTCGTCGCGATCGACAAGGGCTTCTTTGCGCGTGAGCGGCTCGATGTCGTCTACACGCCGGGCGGTCCGGGCACGGATTATCAGACCATGGTGACGAGCGGTCGCGCAATGGTCAGCGAGAGCAACCCGGCCGGCCTGATCAGTGCGTATGTGCTCAAGAAGCCGCTCATCGCCTTCGCAGCGGTGATGCAGCGCGATCCAAGCTGTTTTGTGAGCCTGAGCGACCGGCCAATCAACTCGTTGCGCGACATGATCGGCAAGACGATTGGCTTGCCGAACAGCATTCGTGGCCAGGTGGAGGCCCTGTTTCAGCGGGCGAAAATCGATTCTTCCGGCGTCAAGTTCGTTCCCATTGGTAGCGACCCTGCCTTGCTCGCGGCGCGCCAGGTGGATGCGTACTACGGCTGGGAGACGACCGTGGTGCCGCCTTTGCGCCGTCTTGGACTGGATCCGCATGTGTTGCCGTTCTCCAGCCTCGGCTTTCGCGGCTACGGGCAGGTGCTGATGGCGCGCAGAGATACGCTTGAAGAGCATCACGACGTGCTCGTGCGCTATACGCGCGCGCTCATCGAAGGCTGGTCGTGGATGACGCAACACCCGCGCGAGACCGCCGAGTTGGTGGTTGCGCGCTATGCGCCGCCGGGCACGCAGTTGAGCGAGCAGCTCGAAGAAGTTGCCATGATGCAGAGCTACCTGACGGAAGGCGATGCCCGCACACAGGGTTTGCTGTGGATCGATCCCGCCGTGTTCGAGGAAAACGTGGCGCTGGGCCGCGAGGCGGGCACGGTGCCGGCGAATCTGCCGGTTGACGTGTCGAAAATCGTCACGCAAAGCGTGATTCGCGCGGCACTGGGCAAGGCGTGATGACCGGCTGACCCCGGCCTGCCGCCGGTTGCGCCGAGTGATGCCAAACCGGCAACCCCTTCACACGAAATCGGCAACGAGTCCGCCGCTTTTGTGCACTTAACCTTCAGACAGACGTGTTGCCGCGGCGTGCGCCGAGCCGGCGCGGTCCGTCTCGTCTCGCTTCGTACCATTCCGTACTGTATTGGGAGTTCCGATGCCTGGCCTGTCCATTGCCGATGTGTCGAAGACATTTACTGTCGACGGCAAACCCTTCGTTGCGCTCGAAGGCGCGACGCTCAACCTCGCTCCGGGTGAGTTCGGCGCGCTCATCGGCCCGTCGGGCTGTGGAAAGTCGACGCTGCTGCGCATGGTCGCCGATCTCGTCGCGCCATCGAGCGGCACGATCACGCTCGACGATGCGCCGCCGCGCACGGCGCGACTGCGGCATGACATCGGCTTCGTGTTTCAGGAGGCGACGCTGCTGCCTTGGCGGTCAGTGCTCGACAACATCCGCCTGCCGCTCGAAATGCTCGGCACGCAAGGCAAGCGCGGTGCGCTGACGCCGGCCGAACTCGTGCAACTCGTCGGACTGAATGGTTTCGAACATGCGCGTCCTTCGCAGTTGTCGGGCGGCATGCAACAGCGTTGCGCAATTGCCCGTGCGCTGGCCGTGGCGCCGCGCATTCTTCTTCTTGACGAGCCGTTCGGCGCGCTCGATGAAATCACACGCTACCGGATGAATTTCGAGCTGTTGCGGATCTGGTCGCAGACCGGCACGACGGCGCTGATGGTTACGCACTCGATCGATGAAGCGGTGTTGATGGCCGATCGCATTTTCGTACTGGCCGCGCGGCCTGGCCGCATCGTCGACGTGGTCGAAGTGGATTTGCCGCGGCCACGGCGCTTCGAGCATATCGAAACGCCGGCATTCAGTGTGCTCACGGATCGGGTTCGGCGCTCGTTGTTCAGCGACATCGAGCAGAGGTTCGAACATGCAGCCTAGCCTCTCGCATCCCGCCGCGCGGCGCACCTCGCGCTTTACGTCGCGCTTCGCGTCATTCTTCATGCCGCCGGCGTTGCTGATCGTCGCGGTGCTGGTCCTGGCAGAAGTGTGCGCGCGTGCGGGCGTCGCCGCGCGCTCGTTCCCTGCGCCGTCGGCGGTCGGCATCGCAACGTGGCGCGACGCGCACGCGTTGTTCGAAGAAACGCTGTCAACCTTGTTCGTGGCCATCTACGGCTTCATTGCTGCGACGGCGATCTCGCTGACGCTCGCGTTTGTCGTCTACGCGGTGCGCCGGGTGGAGACCACGGTGATGACCGCCGCTGCCGTGCTGAGCAGCATCCCCATCATGGCGATCATGCCGATGCTCTTGATCTGGATGGGACCGTTCGTGTCGACCCGGATCGCGGTGACGTGCCTCATCTGTGTGTTTCCCATTCTGGTGTCGGCGATTCAGGGTGTGCAGGCCGTCGGCAGCCGCCTCGACGAACTCTTCACCGTCATGGCGGCCCGTCCGTTGCAGCGCTTTACCCGGCTCGCGTTGCCCGTCGCCGTGCCGTACCTGTTCGTCGGCCTGCGCGTCGCCGCGCCGCTGTCGATCCTCGGCGCGCTCGTCGCCGAATGGAGCGGCGCGAGTACAGGACTCGGCGTGCTGATGCTCAATGCCATGTTCAGCCTGCAAATCGACCGGTTGTGGAGCACGGTGTGCATTGCATGCGTCATTTCTCTCGGGGCCTATGGCTATGTCTGTCTGATCGAACGTCTGGCATTGCCGGGCGATCGCGTAATTGAAGGGGCTTCCGCATGAACGGATCCAATCCAGTGAACTACGCGCAAGCGCCCGTGCTTGCCGCGACGATTTCCACGGACGCTATCGCTGCGCGAACGTGGCAGGCGGCGGCCGCTCGCGTGCTGGTCGATCGCATTGGCAATTTCGTGGCCTTTGGCGCGGTGGTCTGCGTCGTCTGGGCGGCGATCAGTTATGCGCTTCATGCGCCCGACTATGTGCTGCCGACACCCACCGAGGTCGCTGCCGCGCTGGTCGCTAACGGCGGATTAATCGCGGGCGCCACATGGCTGACGTTGTGGTGCACCGTGGTCGGCATTGCGGTCAGTGTGTGTATTGCCGTGGGATTGGCGTTGCTGTTCGTGCTGTCGCCGCTCGCCGACCGGACTGTCACGCCACTGCTGATTGCGATTCGCTCCATTCCGATGATCGCCATCACGCCGCTCGTCGTCGTGCTGTTTGGACGTGACCGCTGGAACACGATCGGCATGGTGGCGTTGCTGACGTTCTTCCAGGTGATGCTCGCGGCAAAGCGGGGCTTCGACGCGCCGAGCCAAAGCATGCTCGAACTGATGCGGACCTGTGGCGCGAGCTTCTGGCAAACCTTGCTCAAGGTACGGGTGCCGAGCGCGGTGCCGTTCGTATTCACAGGGCTTCGTCTTGCCGGGAGTTCCGCGATCCTGTGCGCCATGTTTGCCGAATGGCTCTCCGGCTCACCGGGCCTCGGCACGCTGATGCTCGATGCGTACTCCAAACAGAATCTTGGCCTGATGTGGGCGGCGGTCGCGGTCAGCACGACGCTCGCGTATCTGTTCTTTACGCTAACGATCGCGCTCGAACGGGCCGTACTCGACCGGAGCGGCACATGAGTGTGATGTCGCGCGAAATGGAATTCGAACTTAGGGCCGGCGCAGGAAGGCTTGATGGCCAGGTTGCAATGGTGACCGGTGGCACCCGCGGTGTGGGTGCCGAACTCGCGCTCGCGCTGGCGCAAGAAGGCGCGACCGTGGTCGTGGTGGGACGCGATATCGATGCGGGCGAACGGGTGGTGGACAAGATTCGCGCCGCGGGTGGCCTTGCGAGCGTCGCCGTGGCCGACGTGACGCGCGAGGATGCGATCGATGCCGCGGCGCATGCCGTGCTCGACGAATATGGCCGGATCGATACGTTGATTTGCGCGGCGGGAACCTCGGCAGCGAAAGGGCCGCTCTGGCTGGCAGAAGAGCGCGACTTTCGCGCCTGCTTCGATCTGAACGTGCTCGGCACCCTGCTCGCGATGAAAGCCGTGATGCCGGCGATGATCGAACGCCAGCAGGGCTGCATCGTCGCGATCGGGGGCACCTATGGACATAAGGGTGTGCAGAATTTCTCCGTGTACGCAGCGTCGAAATGGGCGCTGCGCGGCCTCATCAAATCGGCCGCGCTCGACGCGGGGGCGTTTGGCATTCGCGTGAATCTTGTTTCGCCGGGCGGCATCGAAGGCGAACGGTTGTCCGAGATGTTCAGGCGAACCGCGCAGCGGGAAGGTATCAGCTATGACGCCGTGCACGCCCGCTTCATCGCGCAAACCGCCATGGGCCGTCTCGTGAGTCCTTCCGACATCGCGGGCGCCGTCCTGTACCTCGCGAGCGAAACCGGCCGGATGATGACCGGTCAGGACATCGTGGTCGATGCCGGCATGCTCGTTTGACCCCCTCCGCCACCTGACAGACATCATGGACCAAAAAACCGAACGGCAGCACAAGACGGATACCCGCGTCGTCCACACAGGCCGCACGCCGCGCGACTTTCACGGCGTTGTGAATACGCCCGTCTACCACGCGTCGACGTTTATCTTCGAGACGGTCGACGAATTGCTCGAAACGCGCCGTGATCGCGCGAGCGGTGCCTACGTGGGCTTCACCTATGGCCGCGAAGGCACACCCACCACGCGCGCCCTCGAAGATGCCATGACGGAACTCGAAGGCGGCTATCGTGCCGTGGTCACGTCGTGTGGCCTTGGCGCAATCGCGGCATCGCTGATGGCGTTTCTGTCGGCCGGCGATCACCTGCTGATCGTCGACAGCCTGTACGGTCCCGCCCGCGCATTTTGCGAGGAGACCCTGCGCAAATTCGGCGTGGATATCGAGTACTTCGATCCGCAGATTGGCGCGGGCATCGAAGCGCTGTTTCGCCCGAACACGCGAGTGGTCTACCTCGAGTCGCCGTGTTCCTTGACGTTCGAGGTATGCGACGTACCTGCTATCGCCAAGGCATGCCGCGCGCGCGACATCGTGTCGGTCATGGACAACACGTGGGCGTCACCTATCGGCTTCCGGCCTTTGCGGCACGGCATAGATGTATCGCTTCATGCGGCCACCAAATACATCTCGGGGCATTCGGACCTGATGCTCGGTATTGCCGTCACGACCGAAGAAGTGTTCGTGCGTCTCAAGCAGACCGCTTCGGGAGCCGGCTATTGCGGCGGACCCGACGACGTGTATATGGCGCTTCGTGGTCTGCGCACGTTGCCGATCCGCATGGAGCGGCATCAACGTAGCGCACTCAAGGTCGCGCAGTGGTTACAGCAGCGCCCGGAGGTGGACAGCGTGATGTATCCGGCACTTCCCGACGATCCTGGACACGCCATCTGGAAGCGCGATTTCGAAGCGGCCTCGGGTCTCTTCGGTCTGGTGCTGAAGCCTTGTTCGGATGCGCAGTTCGCCGCGATGCTCGACCACATGACGTTGTTTCAAATGGGCTATTCATGGGGTGGCTACGAGAGCCTCGTTGTGCCCACCTATCCGGGCACGTTGCGCACGGCGCGTCCGTGGGCTTCGGATGGCCGGGGCTTGCGGCTGCATGTGGGTCTGGAGGACGTCGACGATCTGATCGACGATCTCGAACGCGGTTTCCAACGTCTCGCGGCCGCAGCGTAACACCTCAACCGACCTTCATATTGAGTTCCGATGACTTCTGCTGATCCGACGGGTGGCAAGCCCGGGTTTCTCGATGGCCGCGTCAAGCACATGCTGATCGACGGCGAATGGGTGAACGCGCTGTCCGGCAAGACGTTCGATTCGCACAATCCCGCGACCGGCGAATGGCTCGCCACTATCGCCGAAGGCGACGCCGCGGACATCGATCGCGCCGTGCGCGCGGCGCGGCGTGCCTTCGAAGGACCGTGGCGGGCGATGAAGCCCGATGAGCGCCAGTCGATCCTGCTGCGTCTCGCCGACCTGGTGGACGCGCACTTCGACGAACTAAGCCTGCTCGACACGCTGGATATGGGCGCGCCGATTCGCCACACGCGCGGTAGCAAGCGTCATATGGTCGGCCTGCTGCGCTATTTCGCGTCGATGGCCGTGACGCTGCATGGGCAGACGGTGGACACGTCGCTCGGTGGCGACCTCTTTGCCTGCGCAATCAAGGAGCCGGTTGGCGTCGTCGGCGCCATCGTGCCCTGGAACGGCCCGTTGATGGCCGCGATCTGGAAGACCGGACCGGTGCTCGCCACGGGTTGCACGCTGGTGCTCAAACCGGCGGAGGACGCATCGCTGACGCCGCTGCGCTTCGGCGAGTTGTTGCTCGAAGCGGGTGTGCCGCCAGGTGTCGTCAATATCGTGCCGGGCTACGGCGCAACGGCGGGTGCGGCATTGGCCGCGCATATGGACGTCGACAAGGTCTCGTTCACGGGGTCGCATGTGACGGGACAGCAGATCGTCAAGGCGTCGGCGGGCAATCTGAAGCGGCTGTCACTCGAGTTGGGCGGTAAATCGCCCAACATCGTGTTCGCGGACGCCGACATCGATCGCGCGGCGCCTGCCGCGGCGATGGCTGCCTTTGCCAATGCAGGGCAGATCTGCAGCGCCGGCACGCGGCTTTTCATCCAGCGTCCCATCTTCGATGCTTTCGTCGAAGCCGTTGCCTATACCGCACGCAGTCTGAAGGTGGGGCATGGCGTGGATGGCGAGACCGATATCGGACCGCTCGTCTCGAAGAGGCAGCTTGACCGGGTGCTCGGCTATCTGTCCGCGGGAGAACAGGAGGGCGCGTATGCGCTTGCGGGTGGGCGCCGGCTGGCGGGCGCAGGCTACGACGGTGGCTTTTTTGTGCCGCCCACAGTCTTCCGTAACGTGAACGACGACATGCGCATCGCGCGAGAGGAAATCTTTGGGCCCGTGGTAGCAGCCATTCCATTCGATACGGTGGACGAGGTCGTCGCGCGGGCGAACGCAACGCCGTTCGGCCTCGGCGCAGGGGTGTGGACGCGCGATGTGGGGCGCGCGCATACGCTCGCGAGCCGCATTCGGTCCGGCTCAGTGTGGGTGAACTGCTACAACGCGATGGACCCCGCGATGCCGTTCGGCGGCTACAAGATGAGTGGGTATGGACGCGAGTCGGGAACACAACAACTCGACGATTACCTGAACGTCAAAGGCGTGTGGATCCGGCGCGATTGACGGCGCCGATACGGTGACTTCAAGGGGAGCATGAGCGGCGCTTCATCGAAGGATGGACGTCGCTCGCGTACGTTGTTCGATACGACAGATGGGTGGGAAAACACTTTGGTGTGCGTAGACAGTTCGGTGTCGTTGCCCTGCGAAAAAAGCACTCGTGGGAAGAAATTGACCTCGATACATTCAATCGCACGAAACGTCCGCAGCAGCGGGACGTCACTCGAATCCGAAAGGTGTGACGCTGAGCTTCAGTTGCACGCCGACATTTCCACTCGCATGCTCAGGGGTCTGCATTGAAGAACAAGACGCTTATCAAATGGATGGTCGTAGGTGCCACAGTTCCGGCATCAGTGTTCGCTCAGACGACTACACCCGACAAAGACACGACCGACATCGGCAAAGTCAGCGCAACGGGTACGAGTACGGCCACCGCAGACAACACGCCCTCGGCAACGGGCGTGACGCGTAAAGAGCCTGGTGGCGGTCTGATCGTCGACGAAGACGTGCCGAAGTCAAAGAGCTCGGTCACGCGCGATTTCATTCAGAAGCAGGCTCCGTCCGCGGATGTATTTCAGATTCTGAAGTACTCGCCGGGTGCGACGACAGGCACCGGCGATGCATACGGTCTCAACCAGGGCGTGATCGCAGTGCGCGGTCTGCAGGGCTCGCAAATGGGTTTCAACTTCGAAGGCATGCCGTTGAGCGTCGTGTCGAACTGGTCCGTGTTTCCGGGTGAGTGGATCGATACGGAGAACACCGATGTCGTGACGTTGAACCAGGGCACGCCCGACCTCGCTTCGCCGAACGTCAACGCGACGGGCGGTGTGGTCGATCTGTTCCTGCATAACCCGTCTCACGAGGCCGGTGGACTCGTCGATATGTCGTACGGTACGGACGATGCGCGTCGTGAGTTCGTGCGACTCGAAAGCGGCGACATTGGCGACACCGGTTTGCGTGGCTTCATTTCGTTTTCGAACATCGACGCCAACCATTTCCGCGGCGAAGGCGAGGACAAGAAGCAACACGTCGACATGGGTATTGTGAAGGACTGGGGCGGCGGCAGTTCGACAAAGCTCGCGCTGACCTATTCGGAGATTGTGCGCGATACGTATAAGAACCCGACGCTCGCGGAGTACAGTCAGGATCGCGGCTTTGGCTCGGCGTCGAACTACGCCGCGAGCTATGCGGCCGGCGGCACGTCGTATTACGCATTGCTGAAGAACCCGTGGCGCAACCTGCTCGTGTCGATGCCGTCCACGTTCGTTGTGAATCCGGCGTTGCGCGTGACCTTCACGCCATATGTCTACTACGGCTACGGTGCTTCGGGCGATGCCTCGCTGATGAACGAAAGCGCGGTGGGTTACGGCGACACGGTTCAACCGGTCGACCTCAACCGCAATGGTACGACCACCGACACTAACGTTCTCGTCTACACGCCGTATATCGAAAGCACGGTTCGCGAAGGCACGACGCTCAAGGGCGAATACACGATTGGCAACAACGACATCGTCGCCGGTGCGTGGTTCGAGCACTCGCAAGACCACCTGTATCAACCGTATAGCTACACGAACGGCACCACGCCGCTCGACTACTCGGGTAGCAGCGACCAGATCCGCCTGTCGAACGGGCAGGTGATTACCGGCTTGAACCGGAACACCATTGACGACTCCGGCGCACTCTTCTTCGGCGATACGCTGAGCTACCTGGGCGACTCGCTCAAGATCAGCGCGGGTCTCAAGGAACTGTGGCTGCGCCGTGTGGGTAACGATCTCGAACCGAATCCGGATCCGCGTGACGAAGTCGTGCACATGGCGACATTGCCGACTTTCGCTGTGAGTTTCAAACCGGCCGAACGCCACCAGTTTTTCGCGAGCGTGACCGAGAGCTACGGCCTCTTGCCGGAAAACTCGCTCTATCCGTACTACTACAACGGCACGCAGACGACGAAGGCAAACCCGCATCAACCGGGCGAAAGCTCCACGTCGTTCGAGCTCGGCTACCGTTACCAGGGACCGTATTTCACGTCGTCCACCACGCTGTTCCGCTATGACTTCAAGAACCGTCAGATCTCGTCGAGCATCTGCGATCCGGGTTGCCTGAGCGAACCGATCAATGGTGGACGTCAGATGGGCGAAGGTGTGGACTTCGAACTGGGCATGCAGCCGATCCACAACTTCCGTCCGTATGTGTCGTTTGAATATCTGCATACGGAAATCGAGGACAACATTCAAACGGGTACGTCGTACCTCCCAACGGCGGGGAAAGAAGCTGTCGAATCGCCGCGCATGCAGGCCGCGTTTGCAGTCGACTACGACACCGGCCGCTATTTCGCCAACCTGGGTGTCAAGTATGTGGGCTCGCAATACTCGACCTTCATGAACGACGAAAAGATCCCTTCGTACATGACGATGGACGGCACGCTCGGCATGCGCTTCGCGAACACGGCGTTCCTGAAGAAGCCTGAGATCCGTCTCAACATGCTGAACTTGCTCAATCGTCACTACCTGTCGGGCGTGTATAGCGCGACAACGAATGCCAGGACCACCGAAGCCCTCGACGGCTCGTCGGTCGCAGGCTCTGCCCCGACGTATCTCGTGGGCAACGGCGTCACCGCAATGGTTACTTTCGCAACTGCCTTCTGACGGAACATCATGCCAATCAATCGAGAATTTCTCCATGCCGCGTCGATCCACCTGCTCTATGCAGGGATGGTGATCCTCACCTTCGTGATCGTCGAACGACTCGTCTTTTACTTTTATCTGACCGCCAGGCGGGCGCGCATTGCGAAGGCGTTAGCGTTGGCTGTCGCGCAGGATCCAGCGTGGCCGCAGCCGCAGTTCGACAAGTCGGCCGCCGACGTGATGACACGTGCCATGTCCGAGTATATGGACGTGCAGCGTGAAGGGAACGCGCCGCGCGAACGTGTCGAAGACGTGTCGACGGCGCTGTTCCTGCGGGTGGATCGCAAGATCAATCGCGGCTTGTGGATTCTCGACACGATCGTAACGGCAGCGCCGCTGCTGGGCCTGCTCGGTACGATTCTCGGCATCATGGATACGTTCAATGCGTTGTCGGCAGGCGGGATTTCGGACCCTGGCGCGGTGAGCCGTGGCATCGGCTCAGCGCTTTTCGCCACTGCCATCGGTATCGGTACGGCGCTGTATGGCCTGCTCGGATACAACATCCTGCACCGGTTCGGCGAGAGCCTGAGCGACGAATTCAAGTCCTTCCTGCTTGAAGCGACTTTGTCGGGGCAGGCGCCGCGCGCCGAGATGCGCGGTCAGCGCGCGGCTTGAGCCGACTATCCAGCCAGGTCGATGGAGGCTTTAAATGAGGCAATTTCCACAAAGGGAAGTACGGCGGGCACGCATCGAGATCATTCCGATGATCGACGTCATGATGTTTTTGCTCGCGTTCTTCGTGCTGATCAGCATGAATGTGTTGCCGGCGCTCGGATTGAAAGTGGCGTTGCCGAGTTCGGCGAGCCCTGAGAAGGTGCAGGAGCAAAAGCGCATTACGTTGACGATCGATCAGAGCGGCGACGTGCTGGTCGACGGCAAGCCGACGCCGGTTGCGCAGGTTGCGGCGGCCTTGCGCAGTATTGCGGGTAACGACAAGCCGAGCGTGATCATCGCGGGCGACGGTCACTCGAATCTGCAGGTGTTGGTCGACGTGCTCGATCAACTGAAGGATGCGGGCCTGCCGGCCGCGTCGATCATCACGAAGGCGAAATAAGCGATGCGTGCCGATCCGATGGAGCGAGTGAGTCAAGGGGCCGGGTTCGGGATGGTAGTGGCCGTGTCCGTGCTGCTCGTGCTCGGCGCGCTGCGACCTATCCCACCGTTGCCCGCTCCGCCGAAACAGGAGACGTTCGTGGTGGCGTTGCAGGCACCGCCGCCCGAGCCTCCCGCGCCGGTACACCCCCCGGCTCCAATGCCGCCGCCGCCCAAACCGGTTCCACCGCCGCCTAAGCCCCGGCCGGTACCTGTGCCGGCACCGGTGCATGCGACGACCGCACCGACGCCAGTGGCCGCGCCCAAACCCGCGCCCGTGCCACCGCCTCAGGCTACGCCGCCGTCGCAACCTGCACCGCTGAAGGCCGAACCGACGCCGCCCGCCCCGGTGGCGCCGCCGGTGAACAACGCGTCGCTCGAGAACAGCTTCGTGGGCAAGTTACGCTCGTATATTCGGTCGATCACGCAATACCCGCCGTCCGGTGAAGCACGCCGCTTGCGCCCGGAGGGTGCGGTTGAGGTGAGCTTCACGTTGAGCCGCGCGGGTGCGGTCAGCAACGTCAGCGTGGTGCGGACGTCCAATTCGCCGATTCTCGACAAGCAGGCAGTCGCAATTGTCGAAAGCGGCAGTTATCCGGCCATCCCCGCTGATGCATGGACCGGCGAAAACGCGCATGCGTTCACGGTGACCGTGGAGTTCAGCGCGCCATGAACTCAACCACGACGTTCGACACACCGCTCGCCCTGCGTCATGCGATCCGTGAGCGGCGCTGGACCGGATACACGAACCACATCGCGCCGCATCACGTACAGGGCAACCTGATGATCGTACCTGCCGCTTATGCCGATGCATTCGCCGCGTTTTGCGCGGCTAACGCTCAGGCGTTGCCGTTGCTGGCGCGATCGGAGCCGGGCGTGCCGTTCATGCCCGCGCTGGGCGCCGACCTTGATCTGCGCACGGACGTGGGCGGCTACATGGTGTTTCGCGATGGCGAACTAAGCAGCACGCCTGAGTCGATCACCGATATCTGGCGTGACGATCTGGTTGCGTTCGTGCTGGGCTGCTCGTTTTCGTTCGAGACGCTGTTGCGAAATCACGGTGTACGGCTGCGTCATCTCGACGAAGGCAATGTCTCCGCGATGTACGTGACCTCGTTGCAAACCGAAGCGTGCGAGCCGTTCAAAGGACCGCTCGTCGTGTCGATGCGCGCATTGTCGCCGGCTGACGCGATACGCGCGACGCTCGTATCGAGCCGCCACACGATGTTTCATGGCGCGCCCGTGCATATTGGACTGCCGCAACTGATCGGCATTGAGGATCTTTCGCAGTCCTATGGCGGTCACGGCCTGACCACGTTGCGCGAAGACGAGCTGCCGGTGTTCTGGGCGTGTGGTGCGACTGCGCAACTTGCAGCAATGCATGCCCGTCTGCCGTTTTGCATTACCCATTACAAGGCGCATATGGTCGTGACCGATCTGCGCATCGAGGAATTGGCTGCGTCCGCGTGATGGCTGGCGCGACGTGGCGAGAGCCGTCTGCACTAAAGGAGATGAACTTGAATAGCGAAACATTCGACGCTGCGGTCGAACATTATCAGGAACGCGGCTACGTCGTGATGCCGGGCTTGCTCGGCGATCACGTGACCCAGGCGCTGCGCGCGCTGACCGACCGGTTAATGGCCGATGCGGTGGATGACGATGCGCATCGGGCGATTTTCGATTTCGAAGACGCGCAGGGCGGCGAAAAGCCGCCGATCCAGCGCATGAAGAAGCCCCATCGCGTGGACCCGTTCTATTTCGAACTCGCTCGCAATCCGGGCGTGCTAGGTTTTGTCCGCCGTGTGGTGGGCGACGCGGTGCGCCTCAATCACAGCAAGATCAATGTGAAGGCTGCACGGGTCGGTTCGACCCTCGAGTGGCATCAGGACTGGGCGTTTGCGCCGCACACCAATATGTCGACCTGCGTGGCGTCGGTGATGATCGACGACGCGTTTGTCGAAAACGGTGCCATGCAGGTGTTGTCGGGCAGTCACCTTGGACCCTTGCATGAGCATCATGACAGTGAGGACCGGTTCGTCGGCGCGATTGATCCGTCAACCAAGGGTCTTGATTTTTCGACTGCGCAACCGCTGGTGGGAAAGGCGGGGACGGTTGCGTTTCATCATCCGATGACGGTGCACGGTTCTGGCCTGAACCGGTCGGGCTCGCCGCGCCGCATACTGTTTCTGGAGTTCGCCGCAGTGGACGCGTGGCCGTTGTTCTATCACGTCGACTGGAACGAATATAACTCGCGAATCGTGCTGGGTGAGCCGACGAGCCGCGTGCGTATCGAACCAAACCCGCTGACCTTACCGTTCCCGAGTGAAGGCAGTTCGATCTACAAGACGCAGACGATGGCGCGCTCGCGTTTCTTCGACACGGTTACGAACCCATGATGAACACCTCTGGAGCGAAGCAGGAGATGCCCGTCGCGCTGATCACCGGCGCTTCGAGCGGAACGGGACGCGAAATTGCGTTGACGCTGGCGTCTGAAGGATATCGCGTCGCGTTGGCAGGACGCCGCCTCGATGCGCTCAACGAGACCGCGGCTTGCATCTTCGAAGCGGGCGGTACGGCGCAGGCCTTTGCGTTCGACCTGATGAACGAGCAGGCGGTGGCCGACGCATTGGGGGCGGTTCTCGAGTGGTCCGACAGGCGCATCGATGTACTGGTGAATGCCGCGGCTATTCCAGGGGCCGTTGAAGTGCCGATTGGAAAACTGCCGATCGCCGAATTCGACGCCATGATCAGCACCAACCTGCGCGGCCCGTTCCTGACGATGACGTATCTTCTGCCTGTGATGATCGAGCGGGGCTACGGGCGGATCATCAACATTGGCGGCAATCACGGCATGCGTGGACGGGCAGGGCGGGTCGGCTACACGTCGTCGAAGTGGGGACTGCGTGGACTGACGCGTTGCGCCGCGCTCGAAGCGGGACGTTCAGGGGTGACGGTCAACTACATTGCGCCGGGACCGATTGCCGTCGATCGCATGAAACGCGGGTGGGCCGAGCGCGGTCGTCGCGATGGGGTGGATACGTCCACTGCGGTTGCGCGTTATACGGCCGAGATGGGTCCCGCATTGGGCAAGCTGAACGAGCCTTGGGATATCGCTGCAATGGTGTCGTTTCTCGCCAGCGAGGGTGGACGAAATATCACGGGGCAGGAACTGGTGATCGACGGGGGGATCGTCGTCTAGAGACGGCGGGGAGGCATCGAGCAGGGCGGAGCGCGGGTTGCGCGCTCCGCTGTGACCTGTACCTCTCAAGTATCGGAGGTTGTGGCGCCGACAGCGAAGTCGGCGGCAATCGCGGCTTCAAGCGATACGATCTCGTGGTCATCTGAAGTTTCGTACGCGTACGACCTGGAGCGCAGCGCCGACTTTGATGCGGGCTCGATGAGTTCAACCCTGGCCACGCCGCGATGCGCGTCGAGGCGAAACATCTGGTCGTCAAAGCGTGGCGACGTCTGGATGAAATGAGCCAGTGACAGGTAGATCTTTTGATCGCGCGGCAAGTCGAGCCTGTTTTTAAGGGCGTTTTGCGTGTGGGTGTTGCCGCTTATTTGCTCTACCTGGTAGATTGAACCGGGAAAAGCCGTGGCTAGCGTCGCAGCAACAGCATCGGCGTTGACGCCGCCCTCCGGTGGGTCTTCGAAACCTATCGTGATCCTGTAAGTCCGCATAGTTGGCTAATGATGACGAGGAATGAATTGTCGAATCCATTTTTGTCTGCCAATAAAAATCTCGCCATGAACTTTTGAGTGTGGAAACCATGAGTGCTGAACGACTCAAAGCACGGGTGCGGACGCTGCGATACGAAGCGACGCGCATTGTGAGCGTGGAACTCGTGCCGACCGGCAACACGACGTTTCCATCTTTCACTGCTGGTGCGCATATCGATCTGCATCTGCCTAATGGAATCGTACGAAGCTATTCACTCGTGAACGCGCAAACCGAAGTTGACCGGTATGTGATTGCTGTCCTCGACGAGCCGGATAGCCGCGGCGGATCCCGTTATATCCACGAGTTGTTGCGTTGTGGCGCACAGATCGAAATCGGTTCGCCGCGTAATCAGTTCGCACTCGACGAGTCGGCGACCTCGAGCGTATTGATCGCGGGGGGCATCGGAATTACCGCGATTCTCTGCATGGCGCGTCGGTTGCGCGCGCTGCGCCGTGATGTTCGCGTCGCGTATGCGGCGCGCTCTCGCGTGGATGCAGCGTTTGTCGATGATCTGAAGTTGCTCGGCATCGAGGTCGAATTGCACTTTAGCGACGAGCACCATGGTCGACGGTTCGACATGGATGCATGGCTTGCTACGCAGCCTGATGGCACGCATGCGTATTGCTGCGGCCCGAAGTCGATGATCGATGCGTTCGAACTGGCGTGCGAGCGAGCGTCGATTCGTGACGTGCATCTTGAGCGGTTTCATCCCGTCGAAGGCGCCGTGGCTGCTTCAACGGAAACCTATGTGGTCGAACTGGCGCGCAGCGGCCGGACAATCGAGGTGGCTCCGGGCGCCAGCCTATTGGATACGTTGCTCAAGGAAGGTGTCGACATTGACTATAGTTGCAGGGAAGGTATCTGCGGGGCGTGCGAGGTCCGTGTCGTGGCCGGACAACCAGTGCATCGCGACAGCATCCTGAACGCGGCGCAGCGCGAGGCCAACGAAGTGATGTACATGTGCGTATCTCACGGTACATGTTCCTCGAGGCGGAATGAGCGGCTTGTGCTTGATCTTTGATAGCGAAAGGCTCGCTTTCGTCTGACTTTCACGCTTTTCTCACACGCTCCGCGTTTGGATTTTCCGTTGCTGTCGTATTGCCACGGCGTGATGCTCTCAACGGTAACTGGCGCGGGCTTTCGCGCACATTGGTCAGGCGTAAATAGCAAAACGTCGGCTAAAACGAAGCCCATTCCGTACGCTGTTCCGCCGCGTCGCGAATGGCAGGCGTTTCCGCTGCCGTTCTTTTCTGGCCCGGTTTGAATGGTTGTACAGCAGCAACTTCAACTCG
>Ga0153933_1000176_pt1 | contig 32371 bp, 26 predicted proteins | sample TSNJ017MetaG_FD_102275 | JGI IMG/M metagenome (GOLD analysis project Ga0153933, IMG submission 102275) | Attine ant fungus gardens microbial communities from New Jersey, USA - TSNJ017 MetaG | ecosystem: Host-associated > Fungi > Mycelium > Unclassified | place: USA: New Jersey, Wharton State...
AACGCCGACGCGACACGGAACGCCACAGGGCTGCGAGCGCCGGCTTTTCAGGAAGGGGCAAAGCTCGCGCACGAATCCTGATGGGAGTATCAGTTTGCCTGTTAGGTGCTGCTGCGAGCCCATCTGTCTTTGCGCAGGGCAGCGTGACGTTGTACGGCATTATTGATTCCGGCCTGACCTACACATCCAATCAGAGCGGCAAAGGCAACCTGTTCTTCCAGGGCGGAACCATGGTGCCGACCGTGTGGGGTCTGCGAGGCGTGGAGGATCTGGGCGGCGGGACACAGGCCATCTTCAAGCTGGTCGATAACTTCAATTCCGGCACAGGTGCGATGACGAACGGCTTATTGTTCGGCAAAGAATCCTGGGTGGGCTTGCAGGACGATAAGCTCGGTGCGCTCACGCTGGGCAACCAGTTCGATTTCATGTTCAAGTACATGACCATCGATCGCTGGGGGGCCGAGCTTCGTATCAGCCCGGTCTACTTTACGCAGCAAGGGCCCTTTGCAAAACTGGGTTTGCCCAATGGCGCAATGGACTTCGACAGAACGGCCGGGTCCATCACCACGAACAATTCGGTTGCCTACGAGAGTACGAACTATGGCGGCTTCCGGTTCGGCGCGATGTATGCATTCGGCGGTCAGGCGGGTAGCACCAGTCAGGACAGCACGCAGAGTTACGGGATGCGTTACACCAACGGCACTGTCACGCTGGACGCGGCGTACACCTATACGAAATTCCCCGGCATCAACGACGGCAATAACGGCATCAGAAACTGGGGCGTGGGCGGCCGCGTGGCGGTGTTCAACGGTGGGTACATTGACGCCATGTTTACCAACACCGAAAACACCTATACCGGTGGCCAGGTGAACGTCTATGAGGTAGGCGGCTATTACCCGCTCACCTCCGTCGATAAGGTCGTACTCGACTATCAGTTTGACCAGGGCAACGCGGTTCTTGAAAAGAACAAAGCCAATCAGGTGGGACTGACGCTTGCGCATGACCTCTCCAGGAACACCTTCATCTATGCCACGTTGGTGCGGCAATGGGCGGGTGGCGATTCGGCAAATGTACAGGCAATCATCATCGGCTCAGGTGGAACTTCATCGGGCAGTACGCAAACGCTCGGACGCGTGGGTATGACACTCCGCTTCTAGAGGTACTCATTCACCAACGCACCTTATTTAGACGTCTCTTCACCGCCATCATTAACTTAGGAGGATTGAGCTGTGGAACACGATGATATCCACGCAATCGAACGATTGCTGAGCGATTTTGCGTGGTATGCGGACCGTGGCGAAGGCGATTCGCTGGCGGCATTGTTCTCGCCGCGCGGCGTATTGCATGTTGGAGGGCAAGAGTTGATCGGACGGGACGCGATCGCACGCGATTGCGAAAGGCGCCATGCGGAATATGGCCGCAAGACGAGGCACATCTGGTCCAACCTGCGGATCGAAGAGGAAGACGACGCCACCCTGGTGCAGACAACAGCGATACAGGTGACCGTCGAACAGCGCCTTCCGGAGGGCACGGTGCAAACGCGGATCAATGACCTTTTCGACACGCTGCGCCGGAACGATGCGGGCGTATGGTTCATCGAACGACGCGTCATCAAGCGCGAATTGGCGCTCAATGGGGGAGCACCCATATCAACGGGTTCGTAAGCGGAATTCAGTGTCGGCGGGCACTCCGTGCACACGGGGCCGCCGATGCATCGCAGCGCTCCTCCGGCACTGCTGCACTAGCGTCGACAGCATATAAAAAAGGATTACGATGAGCAGCAGCCATCATGTCTCGCCCGAGTCGGCTATCGATGTCAGCCGGCTTTCCTCCCTGCAAATCGTCATCATGGTGTTGTGCGCGGCCATTGCAATGATCGACGGATTTGATACGCAGTCCATTGCATTCGTCGCGCCCCATATTGCTGACGCGTGGAACATCCCGGCATCGTCGTTCGGACCGGTCTTCGGCGCGGGTCTGTTGGGCAGCTTCGTCGGGGCACTTACGCTGGGACCGCTTGGTGACCGCATCGGCCGCAAGCCGGGGCTGTTTATTTCCGTGCTGATCTTCGCGGTGGGAACGCTGCTGACACCACTAGCCGGGTCCATTCACTCACTCGTAGCGATGCGCTTTGGAACCGGTCTTGGACTCGGCGGCGCGCTGCCGTGCTTTATCTCGCTCGCCTCCGAGTATGCGCCGAAGCGAAGCCGCGAGTCGCTCGTGTCGTTGATGTTCTGCGGGTTCCCCGTAGGCGCCGTGATTGGTGGACTGCTTTGTGGAAAGCTCGTTGCCCAATGGGGGTGGAAAAGCGCCTTCATCGCGGGTGGCGCCTTGCCGATTCTGATCATGCCGGTTTTCATGGCAGTCGTTCCGGAGTCGATCGAATATCTTGCCCGCCGTGGAAAACACGCCAAAGTGCAGCGCATCCTGACTCGCCTCGGCAATGACCGCGACTGGGATGTCGATCTGACGGCGCTGTCGCCACCGGAGCGCATCTCGATCGCCGGCCTCTTTGCCGACCGTCGTGCATTGGGAACGCTACTACTCTGGGCAACGCTTTTCCTGAGCCTTCTACTCACCTATTTTCTGATCAACTGGATTCCCCTGGTGGCGAGAAGCACGGGCGCCGACGTCGGCTTGGCGGTCATCGCCGTGTCGATGCTGAATCTAGGTGCGGTATTCGGCTGCGTTGGAATCGGACGACTCGCAGACCGTTTTGCCCCGCCGATCGTCATCGGCTGCGCCTACGGTGGCGGTGCGGTTGCGATTTTCCTGATGGGGCAAGTACAAGGGTCCGGCACATTGCTCTGCGTGACCGCCTTTGTGGCCGGCATGCTAAGCATCGGAGCCCAGATGTGCACCGTTTCGTTCTGTGCGAGCTTTTACGGAACGCAGCTGCGCGCCACCGGTGTGGGATGGGCCATGGGCATTGGCCGCGTCGGTGCGATCTGCGGTCCGGTTTTAGGCGGCCTGCTGCTGGACGCGGGCATGGGCACCGCAGCGTTGTTCAGCACGACCGCGGTAGCATCGCTTGGTGCGGCGGCGGCTATGTGGTTGATGAAGTTCAGTTCGCCCCATTGATCGGGGCCACGCGGGTCGGTACTGCTGGCGTATGCCACTCTGTCGAAGTTCACCTGCCTCGATACGATGAGTAGGCGCGATGGATCCCCCACCGCCAGATTGCGAGCGATACCACCTCGTCGTATCTCGCCTATCCCGCCAACGGCCACCGCGCCAGCGCGATATGCCGGGTACGCCCGAGCAGGCTGTGCATCAAGACAAACTCGCGCACGTTCCAACTGACCGCGTCAACGGGACGGGCCGCGATCCAGGGCATGCCGTAAGCGAGCGTAACGTGTGGCGTGTAATGCGCCGCGTTCGGCACAACGGCGCGATCGCCGAATCCTTCGTTTTGCAATGCCCGTGCTAGGGCCTCGTGGAGCGCGTGGAGGCCGACCACGCCCTCACCGCCTCCCAACACCACGGGTCCGGGCCTAGGTTTCGATGCAAAACTCAAAGCATGGTCGAACTCGACGCTGAACGGCTCCATTCTGATTGACGCGGCGGCTTTGATCGCGGCATCGACTCGCTCTTGCGGCAGACCACCTGCGAAATTCCCAAGATGCTGCAGCGTGACGTGGAGGCGGTTGGCGGCAAGCGGCTTGCTCTTCGAGCGGGTCTCACCGCAGATCTGCTGTGCGAGCTTCGCGATGCTGCCCGCTGTATTGACGTCGGGCATGACTGCGAAGAACAGGCCGTCTGTTGGGACGGGCGGCGCCTCGAGCCCCGGCAACCAGAGTTGGTCAGGCATGGTGCGCCCGAGACGATAAAGCAGGCATGTCGGTGAATCTCCGTTCTCGCGTTATTGCCGATACTGTACATTTATACAGCATTCGAGGCAACGGGGATTTATTGTGTGGTACCTGCATGAACGGCACGGGCGACTGCGAGCCGGCGTCGGGCCTCGATTCCCGATCACCGGCACGTGCCAATGAACAACGCCTTCGGTTGCTGTGGAAGGCCCCCTTCGATGACCGGGCTAATGCGCAAGCTCGGCATCGCGAAGCACCATTCCATGACGCTGTCGACCGACATCGCAGACTGCCTCGATTTCCTCTTGTACGCGAACCGATTCCCATCCCAGCGCACGTGCGGCAATCGCCGCAGTTTCGGCGAGCATCGCGCCGGTCAATTGACCGGAAAGCGCAATCGTCGTCCGGCGAAAAAGTAGATCCGAAAGATGCGTGACGGCTTCTTGCTCACAGAGGTATTGAATTTCCCGGACCGTGTAATCTGGCTCACTGGTGAGCGGCTCATCATGAACCTCATCGTTCGCCGGCGAGCAAAACTCAGCAATCGCGGACGCACGTGTCCCGTACCGCGAGAGTAAAGTTCTAGCGCGTTCCACCGAAACACCGCAGCGCGCAGCGAGTTCGTCGATCCATGCAACCCGGTCCACCGGTGCAAGTGGAAAGTTCAGCCCCCCACCGATGGGTTCGTTGCGAGTACTGACCTTACGTGAGCGTCCGAGGCGTCTGAGCGTATCGTCGGCAACCGATTCGGCGAATGCCCGGAAGGTCGTCCACTTGCCACCCACCAGCGAAAGCACAGGAATGCGGGTTTCAGGCAGAAGATCGACATGAACCACGTGATCGCGACTCACGTCGCCCGGGTTTGCCGCATCGGAAAAAGGTAACGGCCGCACACCGCTGTAGCGAAACGTGATGTCCGATACGTCGAGCTTCAATCGGGGAAAAATCTCCCGCAGTACACCGAGCATATAGTCAACTTCATTGTCCTCACAGCGAACCTGGTCGGGATCGCTCACGCGCAGATCGGTCGAGCCAACCAGAAGCTGACCCATAAACGGGTAAACGAGGCATATGCGACCGTCCTTGGAGCCGAAGTAAACCATGCGGCCTCGTAGCTGAGCCTGTAGTTCAGGATGCCTTAGTATCAGGTGCGATCCTTTCGTCCCGCCAATGTACTTTCGTTCGATGCCCAGCAACCGGTTGACACTGTCGATCCACGCGCCGCCGGCATTGATGACGACAGCAGGTTTGACCGCGTAGCCCTTCCCCGACACCAGGTCGCGTAGCCACACCGTCTCCCCATCCACATGATCGACCGTGACGTAATTCGCTGCTGCGGCTTCGTCGCACGCGGCCAGGCCGTCGGCAACCAGTTCGTAGTTCAATCGTTCGGCCTGTGTCACCTGTGCATCGAAATACGTCACCGTTGCCTTGATCGCGGGATCGAGCAGCGGTAAGTTTCGAAGCGAACGATTTCTGAACGCGACGTGGTGGCGCGGCATCGTGCGGTCATGACGGCCCAGAAAATCGTAGATCATCAGCCCGAGTTTCGAAATGATCGCGCCGCGATCGGCAAGCTTCGACCGGACGCCGAAAAACCGCAGCGCGGACGCAACAACGCCGCCAAAGTACGAATGGATCGGCAAGACTGTCTCCAGCGGCAGCACGAAGTGTGGCGCGTTTTTCAGCAACAGGTTGCGCTCCAGCGTCGATTCGGCAACAAGGCGAAACTCGCCGGTTTCCAGGTACTTAAGCCCGCCGTGAATCAGCCGGGACGGCGCAGAACTCGCGCCTGAAGCAAAGTCCGCCTTGTCGATCAGCAGGCAATCGACCTGTTGCAACGACAGATCACGGAATAGCCCTGCGCCGTTGATCCCTCCCCCCACAATCAGCACACTGACACGGCTCTGCTGCGTCAGCCGTTCGAGAAAAAATTCACGGGATCGTTGAGTCATCGTCTGGCTCGTCATGAGTGTGTGATGGCTGCGCGATCGAGCGCCGGCCACGATGAATTCATGTTTGCAATGAGCTGCAGGTAGAGCTCGTACACCTCGTTGAACCGGCCGTGACGTTCCGGGTCTGGCCCGTGCGTCCGCTGGATGCGGCATGCGCGCTCGCCCGCCTCCGGCAGGGAGGCGAACACCCCCGCACTCACGCCAGCACAGAGCGCAGCGCCGAGCGCGCTGGCTTCCTGACTGTCGGGAATATCGATCTGCATTCCTAGAACGTCGGCAAACATCTGTGCCAGCATGGGACTCGCCGAACCGCCGCCGGTCAGGCCCGCCCGCTTCGCGGGAAACACACTGGTTAGGGCTTCGACGTGATATCGATGATTGAAGATCATGCCTTCGAGCACCGCACGCGCCAGATGGGCGCGACGGTGCCAACTGCGGATGCCGAAGAACGACGCGCTCGCGGCCTGTTCGAAAGGCGATCCGAACAGAAACGGATGAAACATCACGGAACTCGGTTCGGCGAACGCAACCTGCAATTCGTCTTCGATCAGATCGAACAGCGAGCAACCGCGTTGTTCAGCCTGTTGCGCTTCGTGAGCGAAAAACTCGCGCATGAACCAGTCCACGTTGCTGGACGACGCCGGCGAAATCGACATGTTCATCCACTGGCCAGGCCGTGTGCCGTTGCGGCACGACCAGCGCGGATCCGCTTGCGGGCGATCGGAGAGGATCTCGTTGATGCTGAAAGTCCCTGCCGTGATGGACAGCACGCCAGGTTCAGTGATGCCCATGCCCACGGCGCTCGAGGTGACATCGTGCAATCCACAGGCAACGGGTGTGCCCTCCATCAAACCGGTTTGCGCGGCGGCCTGCGCGGTGACACGTCCGGCGGACGCAGTAGACGGCACGATTTCCGGCAACGCGCGGCCAATCGACGTGAGGCCGTATAGATCCAGCACCTCGCGGCTGTACTGCTGCGTGCGGACGTCGGTAAAGGACGAACTGGCTTCTGTCGGGTCGGTTGCCGCGAGGCCGGTCAGACGCAGGCGGAGCCAATCCTTGCAAAACAGCACATGACCGATTTTTGCGTAACGCTCAGGTTCGTTGAGCTGGATCCACTTAAGCAGGCTGACCGCGGCGTAAGGATACGGCTGCTGGCCGGTTAGCGCCAACGCCCGTGGCAAGACGCCCGCGTCGCGCCATTGATCGCGAACGGCAACCGCCCTGCTATCGAGCGACAGAATGCCAGGGCCGAGTGGGGCATCATGCTGATCCACGAGGTACAGCCCGTCGCCGTGCCCCGTTACGCCGACCGCCGCGATGGCACTCGCGGACACCTTGCCCCGCGCAAGTGCGTCACGAATCGCGCCACTCGCCGCGGCCCACGTTTCTTCCATGTCGCGTTCGACATGACAGGCGCGCGGCTGCCGCTGCTCGACCCGCCGCGATCCCACCGCCACGGTCCGACCCGTGGTGTCGAAGACGACAGCCTTGGTTGCGGTCGAGCCACTGTCGAGGCCCAGCAGATACTTCTCCATCCTGTCTCCGATCCGATTACGCCGTGTCCGAAGGCGCGCGTGTTATCTGGCGAGCGGAAAGGCGTCTACCGACGGTGCCTCGAATCGACCTGGTTGATCGCCGCCACGTTACCCGAGCTTCGGCCGTGCTCGTCGAACGTCTGCGCGAGGAAGGCGTCCGCGATGGATTTGGCCAGCTCAGGGCCGATCACGCGCGAGCCCATCGTGATGATCTGCGCGTTGTTCGAGAGCGCCGCCCGTTCCGCGGAATAGGTGTCGTGGCACAACGCAGCACGGATGCCCGGCACCTTGTTGGCCGAAATGCTCACGCCGATACCCGTGCCGCAAATCAGAATGGCGCGGTCGTAGTCGCCGTGGATGACACCCGTAGCGACCCGATCGGACAGTTCGGCATAGAACTCGGTTGGGTCCGTTTCGTTGGTCGACAGTTCGAACACTTCATAACGGTCCTTCAGGTATTCGGCCAGCACCTGGGCCAGTGCCGCCCCAGCGCTGTCTCCCGCAATTGCAAGTTTCATGTTCAACTCCGTGATGTTTGAGTTACACGCATGCGGTCAGGTCAGAGCACTGCCCTGATGCGGTCCAGGATGTCGAGATAGCCGGTGACGTCCCAGGCAGAACGTCCAATAAACAGTCCGTCGATATGCGCGCAAGCGGCAAGTTCGGCGCAGTTGTCCGGGTTGACCGAGCCGCCATACAGGCACGGTACGCGGCGGCCAAGAACGGCTTGCGCCACCGAAATGATCTCGGCCTGACGCGCGTCGGCATAGTCGGCGCTGGCCGGTATGCCGTGTTCGCCGATGGCCCAGACGGGCTCGTACGCGAGCAAAATCGGGGCGGCGTGCTGTTGCGGACTCAAGCGCGCCAATGCGCCCCGGACCTCGCCTGCCAGCACCTCAGGAGCGCGCCCACCTTCGCGGTCGGCGAGTGTCTCGCCAATGCAGATCAGCGGCGTCAGTCCATGACGGACCGCCGCTTCGACCTTTAGCCCCACCGTTTCGTCGGTCTCGCCAAAATGTTCGCGCCGCTCGGAGTGACCGAGTTCAACCAGATCCATCGCGCAATCGACCAGCATTGACGGCGAAATCTCGCCGGTCCACGCGCCGCGATCGGCCCAATGCATGTTTTGCGCGCCGACCTTCACCGTCGTGTTCGCGAGGATTGTCTTGACCTCGCGGATCGCGGTGAAAGGTGGAATGACGAAGCGCTGCAGCCGTGAGTCGGCGTTGGCGCGAGCGTCGGCGTCAAGCAAACCCTCGGCGAACGCGCGCGCCTGCGCCAGCGTCTTGTTCATCTTCCAACTGGTACCGATCCAGAAAGCGGAATGGGTCATGATCGTTTCTTCATGCGGACATATACACTCGAATTGAGGTGAGTCGCGCCGGAATGCTTCGAGTCACGCCGGCGCGCGGGTCGATTACATGCAAAATCCGCAATAATATTTCGGATTCCTACATGTTTAGCGCGTTATTATTTCGACAACGTGAAGGCCGACGTGTACTTGTCCACGTTCGCCTTCGTGATCAGGACGCAGTCGAACAGCTGCTTTTCATTCTTGGCGCCTGTCTTGCCGGTCTTCAGGAATTCGTCGGCCTCCTGCACTGCCTTGACGGAAAACGTAGCGACAGGCTGCAGCACCGTGTATTGCAACTCGCCGGCCTTGACCGCGGCCACTGCGGTCGGCGAGCCGTCGAAGCCCCCTACCTTGATGTTCGCGAGCTTGCCCGACTGCTTGAGCGCCGCAATCGCACCGAGTGCCATTTCGTCGTTACCGCTGATCACGCCGACGATATCCGGATGCGCCTGAAGCAGACTCTGCATGGCGTTGAAGCCTTGCGTACGGTCCCAGTTCGCCACTTGCGAGCCAACCTTCTTCAGGTCCGGATACTGGCTGAGCACCGATGTATAGCCATTCGAGCGCGTCGCAGCGTTGTTGTCGGAAGGCGAGCCGAGCAACTCGACGTAATTACCCTTCGATCCAACGTCTTTCACCCATTGCTGCGCGCCGAGCGCTGCGCCCTGGGCGTTGTTGGATACGAGCTGCGCCTTGGCCAACCCTTCCTGGTTGATTTCGGCATTGACGAGGAACACCGGGATGTTGGCGGCGACAGCCTTCTTCACGGCGCCGACGGAACCGCTCGCGTTCGCGGGATCGAGAATGATCGCGACGGACTTATTGGTGATCGCGGTGTCGATGAGCTGGCTTTCCGCGTTGGTGTCGCCCTTCGAGGCGGCCACGTTCGCGGTGTAGCCGAGCCTTTTCGCTTCGGCGGCGGCGACGTTGCCTTCGGTGAGCCAGTAAGGGTTGGACGGATCGTTGACGATGATCGTCACGAGTCCGCCCGCCGCATGCGCCTGCCCTGCGAACAGCGGCGCGGCCAGTGCAACGGCGGCGGCGAGTACCAAAGTTCTTCTTTTGCTCTTCATGGTAAGTCTCCTGTTTTCAGTTAGTAATAGCGCCGGAATCCGGCATCTTCTTGCTGGCCGATAGCGCGACTCAAGCCTTGCCGCCGCCTAACGGAGAAGTCGGTTGACCGGCGGCCGGCGCTGGGCGCTTGACACGACGGCGATACTGAATGGCGTTGAGCAACACCGCGAGCACGATGACTGCGCCGGTGAAAACCGTCTGCCAATATGAAGAGATGCCGATGATCACCAGTCCATCGGACAGAAAACCGATCACGAAAGCGCCGAGCAGCGTGCCGCGGATATTGCCCGTGCCGCCCATCAGCGAGGCCCCGCCGATGACCACCGCGGCAATGGCCGTCAGTTCGTAGGTCGTGCCGGCGGTCGGACCCGCTGAGGTCAACTGCGAGGACAGGATCAACCCGGCGATGGACGCACAGACGCCAGACAGCATGTAGACGCTGATCTGCACGCGCTTCACCGGCACCCCGGAGAGTTGCGCGGCGCGCTCGTTGCCGCCCGACGCATAGAGCCAGCGGCCAAACGCAGTACGGGTCAGCATGAGGCTGCCGAGAATCGAGATGACCGCCAGGATCAGCACGCCGACCGGAACGTTGAACAGTCGATCGAAGCCGAGCCAGTTGAAGCCGACGTTGCCCAGATCCTCACGACCGCCAAGGTTGTTGTAAGTCAGGCCATTGGTCATGAGGAGTGCGAGGCCGCGCACCACGTACATCACGCCGAGCGTGGCGACGAAGGCCGGCACCTTGAAACGCGCAATCAGCACACCGTTGACGAGACCGATGAACGCGCCGAGCAGACAGCACAGCACGACCACGACCCACACCGCCGGATACAGCACGACACCGAACAGGTTCAGCGTCACACCCTGCAGAAAGAAGCCGGCTACCACCCCGGAAAGCCCGAGCGTCGAACCCACCGACAGATCGATGCCGCCATTGATGATCACAAGCAGCATGCCGATGGCGAGAATGCCGTAGATAGCCACGTGCGAGGCCATCGTCAGGAAGTTTTCCAGTGCGAAATAATAGGGTGACAGAAACGAAAAGACGGTGACTATCACGATCAGCGCAAAGAACGCGCGACCTTCGAGCAGCATCTTGCCAAGGTCGAAACCGTCGCCGAACCAGCCGGTGCGGTGCGATGGGGAAGTTTTGGCAGAGTGATTCATGTTCAGGTCTCCAGGCATTTCGACGATCAGATCACCACGGCTTCGCCCGAGGCAGCCATGATCTGGTCTTTGGTGGCATCGGTGCCGAATTCTGCGGAAATCTTGCCGCGTCGCATGACGACGATCCGGTGCGCGATGCTCAGGCATTCACCTACTTCAGACGTGGAAAACACCACCGCGAGGCCTTGTTTGGCGCTCTCGCTCAGCAGGCGAAAAACTTCGGCCTTGGCGCCAATGTCGATGCCGCGGCTAGGTTCGTCGAGCAAAATGACTTTCGGGTGCGTGGCGAGCATCTTGCCGATCACGACCTTTTGCTGATTGCCACCCGACAGCGAGCCGATCTTCGCGCCCGCGCCGGCCGTCTTGACGCGGACATTGCGGATCGACTGATCGACCAGTTCACGTTCGCGTGGGAACGACAGCAGCATGCCCCGGACGAACGTACCGATGCTCGCAAGCGACAGATTGCTGCCGACGCTCATCGTCGGCACCAGTCCATCGCGCTGACGATCCTCGGGCACCAGCACGAGACCTCTCGCAATGCGCCCCGCAATGCTCAGCGACGCGACGTCCTCGCCTTCGAGCAAAACCTGCCCGCCGCGGGTCGGAAAACGGCCCGCGACCGCCTCGAGCAGTTCCGTGCGCCCTGCGCCCATCAAGCCGTAGATGCACACGATCTCGCCGGCCCGCACATCGAGCGAGAGATGATCGACGACCGACATATCGGAGCCGGATGCGTCGGCGACGCTGACGTCCTTGATCGACAGCGCGACGTCGCCAAACGTGTAGCCGGTCGGCGGCGAACCGAGATCGAAATTTTCTCCGACCATGTGGCGCACGATCCACGCCAGATCGATGTCTTTGGCTTCGGCCGTGGCCGTGATCCTGCCGTCACGCAATACGACTGCGTAGTCGGTGATCTGCAACGCCTCTTCGAGGTGATGCGAGATATACACGATCGACACGCCACGGCTCGTCAGGTCGCGGATCACCTTGAACAGCACTTCCACTTCGGAAGCGCTCAGCGCAGAAGTCGGTTCGTCCATGATCAGGATGCGCGATTGCACTGATAGAGCGCGTGCAATTTCAACCACCTGCTGCTGACCAAGACGCAAGTCGTGGACGCGCGTCAATGGATCGATTTCTTCTTCTAGGTCGGCCATCAGGGCACGCGCCTGGCGCGCCTCTTCGGCAAAATTAACACCCGTCGCGGCGCGCAGCTCGCGTCCCATGAAGATGTTGTCGCGCACGTTCAGGTTGGGCGCAAGACTCAGTTCCTGATGGATGATCGAGATGCCGTGATCACGCGCATCGTTCGCCGAAGCAAACGCAACGCGCTCGCCATCGAGTTCGATCGTTCCCGACGTGGGGGTTTCCACGCCCGCGAGAATCTTCATCAAGGTCGATTTTCCCGCGCCGTTCTCGCCGAACAGCGTGGTGACCTTGCCGCGATGGATATCGAAGTTGACGCCCTTCAGCGCATGCACGCCGCCGTACGACTTGACGACGTCACGCGCCGACAGCAACACGTCGCTCGCCAGCGGTTCACTCTGGAGCGCACTCATCAGTTCACGTCCAGTTTGACCGGCGTCACGAGCCAGCCATTCGGGTTGACCAGCTGGAACACGCCCACCACGGAGATGGTCTTGCCCGCCAGCTTGCTGGTATCGATCTTCGCCAGCACCGCTTTCTTCATTGCCGTGTTGATCGCGTAACCGGCGTTCTGGTAGTCGATCTGATTGGTGAACTGCTCGAAGCTGATGGTGCCGGTAGCGTCGCGCAGATCGGTGCCGTTGATGGCCGGACCGGTTTGCACGCGGATGCTCAGCGAGTCGGGCAGGTTCGGCACCTTGACGGTATAGATGCCGGAATCGTCCTTATCCGCCACGCCGGTGAACTTGACCGACATTTCGGGACCTACGCCGCCGCCTGCCACACCGTATTGTTTGCCCGCCGCATCCTGATCCTTGGTAATTGCCGCGGCCAGCGTATCAGCACTGACTGCGCGGCTCTCGATCGCCGCCTGCGTCTTCGGAAATTGCGCCGTGCCATAGGCAGCGGGATCGAAAACCTTCACTTCCGCATCGCCGCTTGCGCCGATCTTCACGACTTTGACGCTAAAAGCCATCGCCACGACCACGGCCACCAGCGCCACGACGGCGGTTACTGCGCGAGCAGTGTGACGGGGCCGTTTATTCACCGTAAATGCAACTGCGCTCATGAGGACACCTCCTGAACTTCAGAACTACGAAACCACAACGAAAGCGGGCCGGATGCACGCGCCTTGACCGGTGACGTCGCCGCGTCAGGTGGCCGCAGTGCGATGCCGTGGTCCGCGTCTCTGATCATTGCTCCGTGCATCGCAGCCTCGTTCCGTTAGAGGTTCAGATCGGACACGCCGGTGTCGAAATGCGGCGCCCAGAACGCGACCGACTCGGCAATCTGCTCGACCACCTGCCGGTCCTTCGGTTCGCGTTCCTTGAACGACAACTCGAGGCAGATCTCGTTGTCCCGTCCACCGCCGTCGTGAAGCGCGGCGATCAGCGGTTCAGGCTGAATACGGCCGCGAGCATTGAACTCGGCGGTGAAAGGATGGTGCCCGCCCTTGTCCATCAGCGACTGCTTGATATGGATGATCGGCGAGACGCGCGGCACCGCGCGCGCCCAGGCGTAGGGATCGAAGTCGTCGGGATTGGCGCTCGTCACGTCGCCGTGATCGATATCGGCCATCATCCACATCGGCACGGCCATGTCGGCGTCGTTCAGCCGTTTTTGCAGCGCAAGGCACGCGGCGATCGTCTCGCCGAACTCGCGTCCGATCGACATCGGTTCCCAGAATACGTACTGCAATCCCGCCGATTTCGCGTGTTCCGCCACTTCCGACCAGCAGTCGATCGCGGTCTGGATCAAGGCTTCGCGCCTCGCTGCGTCGTCGTAGTCGCGATACGTGAAAATGGCGAACTGTGTGCCGATTGAGTGGCCGCCAAGCTCCGCCGTGATATCAGCGAAGGTCTTGAACCAGTCGACGTAATAGCGCCGCACGTCAGCGTCCGGATGGCCGAAATGGTTGAGCCGCCCATACGGCCCGGTCATGCCCGACGTGATGCGCACGCCGGTGCGCGCCATCGCTGCGCGCATCTGGCGCGTCAGACGCCGCGTCACCGCCGCGGGCCACGACGGGTTGATGAACTCGTGCGTGAGCTGCACGTCGCGGATCTTCATCTGGTACGCAATGGCGTCGATGAGATCGTCCGGTTCCGCGAAGCGGTTCACCAGCGGATTCGTGTTGAGTGCGAGCGTGAAAGCCATGTTCGTCTCGTGTCTCTTATCTCGTGTTGATGTGGGTCGTCGTGGTCCGGCTTACGCGGATTTCCGGTCGAGTCCTTCGAACCAGGCGCCGAACGCTGCCGTCTGCTCGGCGTTCATATGCAGTCCGTGCTTGGTCCGCCGCGTCAGGATGTCCTGCGTCGTTTCGGCCCATTCCTGCTCCACCAGGTAACGCACCTCGGCCTCGTAAAAATTCGGCCCGAACTGACGGCCGAGATCGGCGAGAGATTGGGCGGAGTCGATCACCTGAGCCGTGCGTGCACCGTAGGTCCGCGCGTAGTAGCCCGTCAATTCGCGCGGCAGCCATGGATACTCGCGTTGCAGACGCGCGATGAACCGTGGCACGTCGCCGTCCTCGATCTCGCCGCCGGGCAGGGTGGCGGTCGCGGTCCAGTCCGGTCCCATGGCGGGGAATGTCGGCCGCAGATGTTGCATCGCCGCCTCGGACAGCTTGCGAAACGTGGTGATCTTGCCGCCGAACACATTGAGCAGCGGCGCGCCGTCGTTGGCGTCGAGATCGAACACATAGTCGCGCGTCACCGCCGAGGGATTGCCGTTGCCGTCGTCGTATAGCGGGCGTACCCCGGAGAAGCTCTGCACGACGTCCAAACGTCGCAATGGCTGCTTGAAATAGCGGTTCACCGCGGCCAGCAGGTAATCGACCTCCGCGTCGTCGATCGACACGCTCTCCGGCGCGCCGTCCCACGGAACGTCCGTGGTGCCGATCAGCGCCTTGTCGCCTTCGTACGGATTGACGAAGATCACACGCTTGTCGTGGTTCTGCACCAGGTACGAGTGCGGACCGTCCCAGAACTTCGGCGTGACGATATGGCTGCCTTTGACAAGGCGCACCTTGCGGGTCGACTGGCCACCGGTCACGCGACCGATGATGTCCGCCACCCACGGCCCGGCCGCATTCACCAGCCCACGCGCCATCACAATGCGGCTTTTACCGTTGCGCGTATCGCGCAACTCGACGCGCCACGCGCCGTTTTCGCGTTGAGCCGACACGAACGCCGTACGCGTGAGGATCTGTGCGCCGCGCTGCGCTGCATCGACGGCGTTGAGCACGACAAGACGTGCGTCGTCGACCCAGCAGTCCGAGTATTCGAAGCCTCTGCGGAACTGGTCCTTGATCGGCGCGCCTTCAGGACTGCGCCGCAGATCGAGGGTGCGTGTGGCGGGCAGCTTCTTGCGGCCGCCAAGATGGTCATACAGGAACAGGCCCAGACGCACGAGCCAGGCCGGGCGATCATCAGGGCTGTGGGGAAGGACAAAGCGCATCGGCCAGATGATGTGCGGCGCTGCGTTGAGGAGTACTTCCCGTTCGATCAAGGCTTCGCGAACCAGCCTAAATTCGTAGTACTCAAGATAACGCAGCCCACCATGCACCAGTTTGCCCGAACGCGACGAGGTGCCCTGCGCAAGATCGTCTTTCTCGCACAGCACCACCGACAATCCCCGACCGGCTGCATCGCGTGCAATGCCTGCGCCGTTGATGCCGCCACCCACCACGACGAGGTCGATCATCTGACTGTCACTCATTGCACCGCCCTCAGTTCGACCGCGTTGTCGGATGCACAGGCTTCGGGACTGCACCTGGCTTTAGCCTGCTGCGCCATGTCCTCCCACACCGGTTCCAGAGCGCGTCGCGCCTTCTGGTACGCCGGAAACGCGCGCGCGTAGGTTTGCATCAGCGCGGGATCCGGCGCCTCGGGTTGTCCCAGCAGCGGCGTAACCCATTCGGCGATACACGCCTGCATGTCGGGATACGCGCCGAGCGCGACCGCCGCCATCATCGCCGCGCCCGCCGCGCCGGCCTCTTCGCGCTGCGAGATACGAACCGGCGCACCCACCACCGCCCCGAGCACCGAGCGCACTGCGCGCGAACGCATCGCACCGCCTGTCAGGCGCAACTCTGCAGGCATCGCGCCGCCCATGGCCGCATAACAGTCCCGGGCGGCCATCCCGAGCCCTTCCACCACCGAGCGCAACAGATCGGGGAAACGGCTTTCACTGGTGAGGCCGATGAAACTGCCGCGCGCATTGGGGTTGACGAAAGGTCCACGCTCGCCCGCATCGGCAATGTAGGGGTGGTACAGATGCGCACCCGGCCGGCTGGATTGCAGCCATCCGTCGATGCGTTTCACGCGGTCGCTTTGCGACAACTCCGTGCCGAACTCCGCGAGCAGATCGCAAGCAAGATTCAGGATCCAGTCGATGTTCAGCGTGCCCGCCATGTTCGACTGCACCTGCGCCGACATGCCCGGCACCGGCAACGCGATGACGTAGCCTGTGCCCTCGTCGTTCAGACGCACGGCGGTGTTCTGCACCGCTCGCATATGCATGCCGGTCGAGCCGATGATCGAGCAGGTCGCGCCATCGGCGTTGGCGGTGTGAATGCCCGCGCCGAGCGCCGTCATCACGATATCCACGAATCCGAGGCACACCGGCGTTCCGGCCAGAAGCCCCGTGGCCGCAGCCGCTTCGGACGTCAGTGGATGCATGAGTTCGGTGCCGTCGACGATCTCCGGCAACAGCCCGCGCCGCGCCGTTAGTCCGAGCGCGTCGATCACGACGTCGTCGTACTGGCGCGTGCGGAAGTTGCCGTACGTGAAGCTCGCCTCCGACGGGTCCGTCGCTCGCACGTCGGTGAGGTTGAGGTACAACCAGTCCTTGCAATGCAGCGCGACTTCGGCGCGGTCCAGCACCTCGGGCATGGTGACCGCCATATGGGCGATCTGTGCGCCCTGGCTGCATGCCGCCAGTCCTGTGCCGGTGGCTTCGAAGCGGGCCCGGTTGGCCGGCTTTTGCTGCAACCGCCGCACGGTATCCGCAGCGCGCGCGTCGAGCCACAGCCAGGCGTCGGTGGCAGGCCGGTTGTTAGCGCCGACGAGCCACGTACCATCGCCCTGCCCTGTCACGGCAATCGCCCTCGTGCGTTGCGCGAGTCCTTCGACTTTGGCGCCGAGATTGCGCAGCGTCTGCGCGCAATCGGTCCATGTCTGGTCGAGCGACTGAAACGCCGCGCCATCGGCATGCGTCGTGTAATGATTGGGCACCGAGGCAGCCGCGATCTGCCGTCCTGCGAGATCGAATGCGATAGCCTTGATCACCGAAGTGCCGGCGTCGATGCCGATCACCAGATCACCGCCGGGGGTGGCCATCATGACGCCCCCACCTTGATAGCGCCGTCGTTCAGGGCGAGCGCGGTGGCCTCGTCGGTAATCAGGCCGCTGAGCAGGCCACTATTGAGAACAGCACGAATCGCGTCCACTTTTTCGAGGCCGCCGGCGATGGCGACGATGCGCCGCCCGGTCAGATCGGCAAGTTGCGGCGCCACGGTGCGCGCGGCCAGCGAGGTTTCGACCGACTTGCCGTGCTGATCGAAGAAGTGTCCGAGCACCTCGCCGTGGCCGCCTGCATCGCGTACCTCGCGAATTTCATCCGGCGCGATCATCTGCGAAGCAACGAGCTGCGCGTCGGGCAGCACCGTCCCAATGCCGACGATCATCAGATCCGCATGCGCGGCGATATCGAACACTTCGCGCACGCCGCGTTGCGCCAGCAGGACTTCGCGGTCTTCCGCCGTATTGGCGAAAAACGGCAGCGGCATCACATACGACATCGCGCCGGTTCGCTCCGCCAGACGGTGGATCACGTCGTAGGGATTTGCGGTGTAATCGCGTGTGACGCCGCCCAGCAGCGAAACGAACCGGACCTTGCCGGCGTCCATGCGCGGCATCTCGGCCACTAGCGCGGCCAGCGTGCGGCCATGGCCGATACCGATGGTTCCGCCCTGACGGGCGGCGATCTCGCGTTGCAGAAAGTGCGCGCCGGCAATGCCGAGTGCGCGCAACGGCAGGCCGGTTTCGTGCAATTCCGGCACGACTTCGCATTGGGACAGGCTGTAGCGGTGAGAAAGGGCCGCTTCCAGCAGAATGCATTCGGCCACGTCGCCATCGATCGTGACCTTCACGGCGCCGCTCTCATTGGCTCGCGTGATGAGCCGATGCGCCTTGACATTGCTGACGCCAAGCCGCGCAGCGACATCCGCCTGGGTCATCCCCGCGGCGTAGTGCAACCACGCCGCGCGGATGGCGAGACTGTCTTCGGCGTCACGTTTGGCACCGGGTTTCGTCATGTCTTCTCCACATCCAGGAGCGAAGTGATATTTTTTTCGCTCGCTGTATTTTTTTTCAGTTTACGAACTATAGCCACCTGTTCGATGGTTGCTATCCGCGATAACCCTACCTGTGATGGTCGTGGTTGAGTTGGGGTGGGTATTTCGACGCATGACGGGCGCGACATCAGGCAGAGGGCGCTCGTGATGACGGAGCACTACGTTTGGAAGCGCCGCGAAGACAAGGTCAGACCGACCCGATAGAGGTGAATTGCGAAGCGGAGGGTAATGTGCGGAGCAGACTTTAAGATCGAAAGCCGCTGAATGCCCTGGTGGGCCGGGTGGGAGTCGAACCCACGGTGTCCTTTCGGAGGCGGATTATGAGTCCCGCGCGCTATGGCATTGACTGGCATAGATTGACATTGCAAAGATGTCGGAGATTCTTTGTAGGAAAGGCTTTTAAGAGAATTAGAGAGGCCTCACCAACGAAAGGTTAATGAAACATAATTGAAAGACATTAACCAAATCTGCTTACGCAGCAGTTACACAACAATGGCGAGAGTCAATTTCACCGCAGGGCGCGTGCGCGACTTTTCCTGCCCACCCGACACCAAACAAATCTTCATGTGGGACGCCGGAGTACCCGGCCTGGGGCTGCGTGCAATGGCGGGCAGCGTGTCGTATATCTTTCAGGGGCGCATCGCTGGAAGTACGGTCCGCACCACGATTGGCGATACCCGCACCTGGGATATCGACGGTGCGAGGCAGAGAGCGTGTGAGTTGCAAAAACTCATTGACGATGGGAAAGACCCACGTGTCGAAAAAGCCGCCGCCATTGCTTCAGCTGAAGCCGCGCGAGTCGAAACCGAGCGCCGACAATCGACGCTCGGCGAAGTGTGGCCGGACTATATCAAGGCGCATCGCCAACGCTGGAGCGATCGCCACACTAAAGATCATGAGAAGGTCGCGCGACGCGGCGGTGAGCCACGCCAGCATGGCAGCAAGCTAACCGTGCCGGGTGTGCTCGCAAGCCTGCTCGACACCCCCCTGCCCGCACTCACTGCCGAAGTGATTGCCCAATGGCTCAAACGCGAAGCGCAGGCGCGGAGTACACAGGCTGCGCTCGCATTCCGGTTGCTGCGAGCATGCCTGAACTGGTGTGGGGAACAGCCGCAACTTGTCGGCCTCGCGCCGGAAGCAGCCTGCAAGGCCCGCACCCGTACGACAGGTAGTGCCGAAAAAGCGTGCGAAAGCCGACTGCCTGCAACGCGAACAACTAGGACCGTGGTTCTCGGAACGGACAGATCGACACCTCGCGCAGACAGTTGGCAATCGAAGCCATACTGTCGGTCACGAGCGCACGGGAATGCTCCTCGTGCAAGCACGTCAACTGGGGGAGCAAAGAATTCCAGATATGTGCATTGAATAAAACGTGCAGAAACACGCGGACATCCATGGTGGGCGCGACTCGGCTACTCGCCACACACCACACGAGCCTTATGTCACGGCGGCATCTTCTTCAGCGATGCCGGCCGGAGACTACACAAATGAAATCATATTCGCGATCAAGGAGATTGAGCGCAGCATCGTCTCCGCCTCCGCATCAGTTGCCAACGCGAAAAGCGTGGTGCGGCATCGAGCCTTGTGGCTACTTGCGAAGCTTGAAGCCCAGAAAGCACGCCTGAAGAAGCAACTTGGCAAACTGCAGGAGCAGGCGTCGATCAAAATGAAGCTGTGGCTTGCCGTTGGTCCGCAACGCTTGGCCGGTCAATTGTGTAGCTTATCAACCGTGATGCTTATGTTCGGCCAGTCGAATTCCGCGTAGGCGGCATACTGGTTGTCTAGCAGTCGCATGCGCCGGTTGTGATCAATGCCAGGATATTGCGCCGCGTATTCGAAATCAAGGCAATAAGCTGCGAACCGGACAAACCGCTCCGAATACACGGACGTTGTATAGCCCCAGATAGTGAGGCCAATGAACACTCCGGTAAGCAGGCCTCCAACGCCATGGTTCACTAGCCACCGCCCGTTGCCTTCCATCGATGCGCCGGCGTCTGCGTCATTCGTGAGTGGGGACATTGAGTCTGATGCGCCTTCGGCCGCGGTGAACAACATCCCGACAATAAGAATGGCGACCGCGTGCAGAACGGAAATCAGATAGAAAAGCGCTCCCCACAGAACCGGAAACGACAATATTGCCAATAAATTGACCGTCAAATCCAAAGACTGCGGAGGCAGCCCCACTGCCTTGCCCACGACCACACGAGCCAATCCGGCACTGATAGGAAAGAGTAAGGCATTTAGCCAGATCAGGGGAAGCCGACCGATATCAGAGCGCCACATGCGAAGGAACTTGGGTATCCACCAGGTAATGTATGCAATCACGAAGCATAAAAACGATGGTGCGCTGGCTATATCAATGAGGGTTACGTTGTTCACTCTAAACAGCATGAGGAGAAACGGCACGAGAAGCAAAATGAGTGCGGCAAGATAGAATTTGTCGTGCAATTTTCGGGCAAACCATCGTTGTTTCAGCCAATCCCAGATTTTTTGCATGCGAGTAATGATAGTCTTATTGTCTTGTACGATCGGACCGTGCGTCAGGCGCGGGATTGGCTAGTATGCACGCTATGTGGAATATCGGTTGTTCTAGCGATAGAAAAGTTAGAAACGATCGCGCAACCTATACTTGAGAATTCAAATGTGCCGACGGAAGAACAATGACATTGCGGTAGGCTCCGAAAATTCATGTCACTTCACACTTCCTGAAATTTAACGGCTGGCCGATTCGTCTGAAGTTTCGTAAAATCGCACAGAGCGCGGTCGCTCAGTCAGCTAACAAGAAGAGGCTGTATGGGAGCGCAGGACATAGTCGGGGCAATAACTGGCGGACTCATCCAGAGTGATCGCCTGCTGAAGCTTGATACTTCACTGGGAAATAACGCCTTGGTGCCCCGGCGGATTGTCGGTCATTCGCGAATTGGCCGTCAGTATGAATTCACCGCTGATGTCGTTTCCACATCCGGCACGGTTGAGCTCAAAGCGCTGATTGCCCAGCCCGTCACGCTGTGGATCCAGCAGACCGACAGGTCCTATCTGCCCCATCACGGATACGTGCACACTGCGCGCCGCCTTGGGTCGGATAGCGGGCTCACGAGCTACCAGATTGGTTTTGCATCGTGGATGCACTTCCTGCGTTTTCGCAAGGATGCAAGAATCTGGCAGGACAGGCCGGCCGACGAAATCCTGACTGATGTATTCAACATGCATCCCCAGGCTCAAGGTTCATTTCGCTTTACCTTGAGCAAGCCGCTTCCGTCGCGATCTTTCTGCATGCAATATGAAGACGACTGGAATTTTGTACACCGGCTAATGGAGAGCGAGGGGCTGTTCGGCTATTTTCAGCAGGCCAGCGACGGCAAGTCGCATACGCTCATCGTCACGGACAGTCTCGACGCCTTCCAGCCACTTTCGCCGCAGACAGTTGAGTTTTACCGCGCCGGTACGAACAGCGAGACCGACGCCCTCGTGCAGTGGTCGGGCATGAGGACGCTGCAAAGCACGATGCTGACAACCCGCACCTTCGATTACAAGGCGCCCGCTTCGCCAGCCAATCCGAAGGGCACCAACATCCCCACGTATCCCACACAGGGAAACCTGCCCCAGCAGGCAGAGGTATATGAATATACCGGCGCCTACACCTACGGCAAGCAGGACCGGGGCGACGCCCTTTCAAAAATCCGCATGGAAGAGTGGGAATCCCGGGCCAAGCGGTTCTTCGGCTCGGGCGGTGTGCGAGGCGCAGACGCCGGCCACTGGTTCGAACTGGACAATCATCCCGGGCACGCCACGGATAGCGCCCAGAACCGGCAGTTCGCTATCATCGAGACCACATGGTTCGTTGAGAACAACCTGCCGGTGTCCAGCCAGGCCGTAGATTTCCCCCATAGCCTGAAGAGCGAGCTCGCCGCGGTCAGATCGAATTACGCGGCCGAAGAAGGACTGAAGGTCAGGCACGCCGACGGCAGTGAAGGCTTCTTCCTTGTCGAAATTGAAGCGCAACGCAAGATCGTTCTGTATCGCAGCCCGTTTGAGCATCACAAGCCGGAAATGCATCTGCAGTCGGCGATCGTCGTTGGCCCCGCCAACGAGGAGGTCTACACAGACTCGCTGAATCGTATCAAGGTGCGCTTCCACTGGGACCGGCTCAATAACGGCGATGAAAAGGCATCGTGCTGGGTGCGTGTCGCCATGTCCGATACGGGCGGGGGATACGGTGGCGTGCATGTGCCGCGGGTTGGCGAAGAGGTTCTGATCAGCTGGGTAGGTGGCGATTGTGACAGACCCCTGGTTACGGGGCGCGTTTATAACGGCCAAACGCAACCTCACTGGCATTCCAACGGTCTGCTATCCGGGTACAAGTCGAAGGAATATCAGGGCAGCGGCTACAACCAGATGGTGATGGATGACGCGACAGGTCAGAACCGCGTTCATCTCTATTCGACCAGCAGCAATTCGCAATTGCATTTGGGTTACCTGATTGACCAGAGCGGCAACACCCGGGGGTCATACCTTGGCAGCGGCTTCGATCTCAAGTCCGACGCCTATGGTGCGGTACGGGCGGCCCAAGGTTTATATGTCACAACGTATCGGGCTGGCAACCAGCCGCTTGATGCACGGCAAACAACCTCGCAACTGGCGAATTCCGAGGGCGTGCTTGAAGCGATGTCAGATGCCAGCACCGCGCATCAGGCGGAAAGCCTCAAGGACGGCTACGATTCGCTGAAGTCATTCACGGACGCGACACAGAACAATATTTCAGGCTCGTCATCGGGTGGGAATACGGCGGGAGGTGGGACCGGAAATGCGAACGCATTCAAGGAACCAGTCATGCTGTTTGGCAGCCCTTCCGGCGTCGCCCTGTCAACTCAGAAGTCCGTGCACATCGCCAGCGATGCACAGACCAATCTCGTGAGCGGACAGAGCACGCACATCGCAACCGGCAAGTCGCTGATCGCAAGCGTTGCCGAAAAGCTTAGCCTGTTTGTGCAGAACGCCGGGATGAAGCTGTTTGCGGCCAAGGGTAAGGTGGAAATCCAGGCCCATTCGGACAACATCGAACTGACGGCCCAGAAGACCGTGAAGGTGCTGTCTGCAACGGAATCGATTGAGGCGGCGGCGAAACAAGAAATCCTTCTGACGTCGGGCGGTGCGTATATCCGCATCAAGGACGGCAACATTGAGATTCATGCACCGGGAAAGATCGACATCAAGGGGAGCCAACACTCGTTCAACGGCCCCGCGAGCATGAGCTATGCGTTGCCATCACTCCCGCTGGCTACGCTCGAGCAGAAGTCCACTCAAGAATATTCGCAAACGTTTCATGTGAGTGAGCTCCTGGATCATCCGCTATATGCGCCGGTGCTTTCTGGGCAGCCCTATCGCATCTATATGCCTGATGACTCAATCCAACAGCAAGGAATGCTGATTAACGGGGCAACTGATACTGTCAGGACGCCGACCGCAACGAAAGTGCGTTGTGAGATCGGCGCAGGCGATTGGGTCGCCGACGAGCATGCTTACGACGAGGCCGATATCGAGGCGTACCGTAAGAGCCAATCTGCGGCCAAGGCGGCAGAGGCAGCGCCCGATAACGACAACGATGACCGAACCAACACATGACCGACCAAAATCCCACCAACAGCCCGGTGACATCAAACAGCCAGAATTTGACACCGCCCGGTAAAGTCGCGCCCAAGCCAGATACGGTTGAGGCATCATTTGTTTTCGTGGACAGCCTCAAACAACCTATAGCGGGTCTTTCTGTTCGACTTCTAGTGTCAACGGCAACCGCAGAGCCGACATGGCAACAGGGGACACCGACTCAGGCGGGCCCACTACCGGACCTGCCGAACTCTGCCTCCTCCGCGGATCCGACATCGGCCGCGAGCGCGTCTGGTGCCTCCGCAGCGGCCGTCACGCCCGCATCGTCAGCAGCAACGCCATCTACTACCCAGCAGAACAGCCTTGATGCAACAACGGATGCGACGGGCTATGCAACTACCATACGCAACGCGGTGCGGGGGCAGCCTATTGATGTGCTGGTGAAAAAGCGCGATGGGCAATACGAGAAAAAGTTAACCGTGACACCCAAAAAGGATTTCAATGCCTACACGGTTGCAAGCCCGGAATATCATTTCTCGGCTACCACCAAGTTGACGCCGAAAGACGAGATGGAGGTAGATCTTCATATTCCGGTTGTCAAGGAGGGCGAGATCATGACCGTTGAGAGATTGTTCAAAGAGTTCATTCCCTTTCTGACTGCAGCCGAGAAAGTGACCGAAGAGGGCATGGTGATAAAGGATTACCCGACCAAAAAGAAGGTAGTGGATCCTGACTCCAAACCCGACAAAAAAGGGCATAAGAAAACAAAGATATTGATCGAGCATCATTACAAAGCGGTAAAAACGGGCAAGCCGAGTACCTTTACCGTCAATATTTTGCCTTCGAGAATTAATTATCCATCACCAGCCGAGTTTTCGGACGAACAGTTTCGCTCCGTCGCGAAAGCGCTTGATTGTGAAGTGGCTGTGATTCGAGCTATCGCATTAACGGAATCAAAAAATCAGCCCTTCGAGAAAAACGGCTTACCAAAAATATTGTTTGAGCGCAATCACTTCTGGGGTTTTACCGCGCCAGAGCCAGACAAGCACGGAAAGACGCCTCCTCACCCCTATGCTCAGTATTCTGATATCTGCTCCCCAACCTCCGGTGGATATAAAGGAGGTTTGGCAGAATGGGTGCGATTATTGCAGGCGGCTCAACTCGATTTTGATAGTGCGCTCAAATCCGCATCATTTGGAGGATTTCAGATCCTTGGGGAATATTACGTTCAACTTGGCTATTCCTCCCCGGCCGCCTTCGTGGATGATTTTATGGCCAGTACAGACAAGCAAATGGTGATTTTGCAAAATTTCTTTAAAACCGTGAAAAAGAGCGCCCTGCCATACTTAAAGACGAAAAATTGGGAGAAAATTACAGGCTACTATAACGGATTTGATTGGCCGGAGCATAATCCAGATTACCCGCAAAATATGGCAGATAATTATGCCGCATCGGTTTCGGCCGGCAAGAACAATTGATGCTACCAGAAATTTTTTTGCCTTCAATATATTATGTGGAATTAAAATATGAAAGCTTCGCCCTTCCTTCCCCTTTCGATTGTTGCCATTTCGATTTCGATCAGCTTTTGTGCCGATGCCGCGACACTCATTACGTTCGGCACTCCAGAGTTGGTTGTTATTAAAAATGGAAGTGAGACAATCGGCTTTTGGGGGGGCGCTGGAAACGGGTTTTCATGCAAATTCCTTTTTAATAGCACGGGACCTCGGAAGCCATCCGGGAAATTTCAGCCTCAACCCATCCAAGCTTTCTCTTTTGCTGGGCACAATTACCAGTACAGTCAGCGCTTCAAAGATGCAGACACCACTGGAACGATTTACGTTGACGGAGACCAGTGGGCTCTTCAGCTTGCAGACGAACCGCCTGGCTGCGGCAGTGGCAGTGGCTCGTTTGTTTCGCCACCTGTGTTCCCGGACGGGAAGCTAGGACCTAGATACGTGGCTTCGGGGAGCATGCCAGCAGTCGGGATTCGCGTCGTGTCGGAAAAGACGGATTTATATGATAAGGTCGGCGATACGTACAGGAAGCGAAAGGCGTATCTGGTGAATGGAGATATGGTAGTTATCCTTAGCGACGACACTGACTATGCTCGCATTCGCTATGTAAACCCACTGTATTCTGCCTCGACGTACACCAAACCTGTCATCGCTTGGGTTCAAAAAAAAGATCTCACAGACCCTTTTCCAGAAAAATAGTGGTCCCGGTCGACTTCGAAAAATATTAGCTGCATGAGGGTCCGTTTCGGATCGCAATAGGTGCCCGAGACGCTATTAAACGATATCTGATCTTGAACGGCGACAAGACCACAGCTAACGGCACAGTCCAAGCTACGCCGACCACGATTCAACTGAGCGGGCAGGATGTCGCACACGAAGGCGATAGTGTGTCCTGCCCAGCCTGCAACACGACAGGCACAATCCAGTGCGACGGCTCCCGCCAGATAATGACCGCACCGGATGGAAAGCATGCAGCCCTTAGCGATGATCTTTGTATCTGCGGTTGCCATCCGCCACCGAAGTTGCTTGCGTCGCAGAACGTGATGTCTACCGAAGCGTAGTTCTGCTGGTTCAATACGTTTGAGCTTGACCAGCGCGCTACGGGACGAAAGAGCAGTAGCCGATGTGGCGGTCAGCGTTGGGCGCGGCAACCCGAACTGAACGCTAGAAGCAAAGATGGCCTGATCAGCCGACTGAGCAACGCCGATACAGAGCCATTCGAAAGCTTGAGCGACCGTTGTTGGGGGTGGTCACTGAAACATATACGGGCAGAATTGCAATATGCCATTGAAATCCGACGAGGGCTTTCGAACCGCCTATTACTACTTCATCGACGCGGTGACGACGCTTGCAAGCAATCCCGATGAGGCCTGCGAGAGGATGGGCGACTACAACGTTGCCTGGGAGTTGAAGGACGACGTCCAGGCCGGGCAATTTCCGAAGTAGCCCTGCGATCTGCAGGTTAGCCGCCACACTCAAAAGCGCCGGTCAAGTGGATGAGTCTGTCGGTGGCACCGCGAATGTTGCGCATCCGGTTTTGCTTCTGACATATCGCGGCCGAATCGACCGAGCAACCGATGAGCGTCCGCTTTCAGCAGCCCGACTGCCCCTCGTGCATCGTTCTGAGCCAATCGGCACTCTCAGATGAATTGAGGCAGCAATCCGCTTACACCCCAGTTACACGACTGGCGAAAGCGAATATAGGGGCAGCCGGTGTACTCGTAACTCTTTGATTTGACTGGTGGGCCGGGTGGGAGTCGAACCCACGGTGTCCTTTCGGAGGCGGATTATGAGTCCGCTGCCTGCAACCAGCACGGCGTCCGGCCCTAAGATGATTTGAAACCAACAAAAAGACCCGGTCTAAAAAAGGCCGGGCCTATTCGCTGATTGGCCGACATACTACACGAAAAAGGGGCTTTCGTGACCGCTTCGCGTCAGCAAAACGACCGGAAAGCCCCTGTATCCGCGGCAGTAGCCGGATGCCCCTCGATCAGTTGCCTTCGAGGAACGACTTCAGCTTGTCAGAGCGGCTCGGGTGACGCAGCTTGCGCAGTGCCTTAGCCTCGATCTGACGGATCCGTTCACGCGTCACGTCGAACTGCTTGCCGACTTCTTCGAGCGTGTGATCCGTGCTCATCTCGATACCGAAGCGCATACGCAACACCTTCGCTTCGCGCGGCGTCAGCGAGTCGAGCACGTCCTTCACGACATCGCGCATGCTGGCGTGCAATGCAGCGTCGGCCGGCGCCACCGTGTTGGTGTCTTCGATGAAGTCGCCCAGATGCGAATCGTCGTCGTCACCGATCGGCGTTTCCATCGAGATCGGCTCCTTCGCGATCTTCATGATCTTGCGGATCTTGTCTTCCGGCATCTCCATCTTCTCAGCCAGCGTCGCCGGATCCGGCTCGAGACCGGTTTCCTGCAGAATCTGACGCGAGATGCGGTTCATCTTGTTGATCGTTTCGATCATGTGAACCGGAATCCGGATCGTGCGCGCCTGGTCCGCGATCGAACGCGTGATGGCCTGACGGATCCACCACGTGGCGTACGTCGAGAACTTGTAGCCGCGGCGATATTCGAACTTGTCCACCGCCTTCATCAGGCCGATGTTGCCCTCCTGAATCAGATCCAGGAACTGCAGGCCACGGTTCGTGTACTTCTTCGCAATCGAGATCACGAGACGCAGGTTGGCCTCGGTCATTTCACGCTTGGCTTGACGCGCCTTCAGTTCGCCGGCCGCCATCTGGCGGTTGGTTTCCTTCAGGTCCTTCAGCGGCAGCACGACGCGCGCCTGCAGATCCAGCAGACGCTGTTGCTGTTCGCGAATCGCCGGGATGTTACGCGTGAGAATCCCGCTGTAACCATGGCCCTCGGCCACGATCTTGTCGGCCCATTCGAGGTCCGTTTCGCTGCCCGGGAAACGTGCGATGAACTCGGCACGCGGCATGCCGCACTTGTCGACCACCGTATGCAGGATCTGACGCTCGACCTGACGCACTTCGTCCACCTGGGCGCGCAGCGTATCGCACAGACGCTCGACCGTGCGTGCGGTGAAGCGGATGGTCATCAGCTCGTTCTGGATCGTTTCCTGAGCCTTCAGATACGACTTCGATTTGTAGCCTTCCTTCTCGAAAGCACGCCGCATCTTGTCGAACCATTCGCTGATCATGGCGAACTTCTCGAGCGAGGCACGCTTCAAGGCTTCCATTTGCGCGGCGTTGGCGGTGGCTTGCGCAGCACCGTCGTCGTCTTCCTCGTCCTCGCTTTCTTCCTCTTCGACTTCCTCGTCTTCGCTCTCGATCGCTTCCGCTTCCTGCGCGGAGAAACCGTCCGCGTCTTCCGCATTGGCGTCGATCAGGCCGTCGACCAGTTCGTCGATACGAATCTCTTCGTTCGCGACACGCTCGGCCATGGCCAGGATGTCCGCGATCGTCGTCGGGCATGCGGAGATGGCCATCACCATGTGCTTCAGGCCGTCTTCGATGCGCTTCGCAATTTCGATTTCGCCTTCGCGCGTCAGCAGTTCCACCGTGCCCATTTCACGCATGTACATGCGGACCGGGTCGGTAGTGCGGCCGAATTCGGAATCGACCGTGGACAGCGCAACTTCGGCTTCCTCTTCAACTTCGTCGTCCGACGAAGCCGCCGGCGCGTTGTCGTTCAGCAGCAGCGTTTCCGCATCGGGGGCCTGTTCGTAGACGGCCACACCCATGTCGTTAAACGTACTGATGATGCCTTCAATCGCCTCGGTCTCGGTGAAGTTGTCCGGGAGGTGGTCGTTGATTTCGGCGTAGGTCAGGAAGCCGCGCTCCTTGCCGAGCTTGATCAGCGCGCGCAGTTTCGAGCGGCGCTCTTCGAGCTCTTCGACGGTGCCCGGTTGGGAGGACGCGAACGCGTCTTTCAGCAGCGCTTTTTCCTTCGCGCGGCGGTCGCGTGCCTTGGCCTTGTCGCCTTTGCCCGGAGCTGCAGTAGTTTCCTCGCTCGGGGTTGCGTCGTCATCGACGGATACTTCGTTCAGCTTTTTCGTCATGGAGTTCGCCGTACCGGCTGTAGTCTCGACTCGCGGCTGCTGGACAACAGCCGGTAGAACCGTGGATACTGAAGACTCGCGCGCTACCGCATCGTCCTGGGCGGCAACCGCTTCCCTTGCGCTTCTGGTACTCGGCTGCTTCGTGACCGGCTTGGCGGCTTTCACCGTACTCACCGACGCCGCTTTCGCAGCGGAAGAAGTCGAGGATTTCTTCCGGGCAACAGGTGTCACGCTCACGGCGACCTCGGCAGACCCTCTTTTCGCGGAAGAAACGGACCTGGCCCCGGTGACCTTCGTGGTCGGCTCATCAGAGCCTGTGCCTGCCGCTTTCTTTCCGCCTGTAGTCTTTGCCATTGCAATCGCCTTTCGCCTTTTGCCTGGAAAACAAACCGCTGAAAACCTTTTATTATAGCTTAGGTCCAGCCCGCCCCTGCTACAGCCCGAGCTGACGCTTCATGTCGGCCCGTTTCTGATTCAGATCCGTCAATTCCGCAAATTCCTCGGCGGTATGCCTGGATTGCCGCGACAGTTGCTCGAGCCGCTCGCAATAGGCGTCGTAACGCATCTTCAGGATCGCCGCCTTCAACTCCTCGCCGACAATCCGTTCCTGCTCGCGCCGTTCCTCTATGACGGCCGCATCCGTCGGATCCTTCAGCAACAAATCCCGAACGTTTTCATCATAGTCCAGAATTTTGCGAAAGATTTCCTCGAAAGTCGGGGCATTGGCGCCGTTTCTCAAGAGATCCGACAGCAACTGGAACTCCGCGGCGTCGCCCAGCGCGCGGGCATGCGTCGTAACTTCCTCAAACAGCTCGCCGTGGCGTGTAATGGTCAGTAACGCCTGCTCCGAGTCTTCGTCCAGCCCGGCGACCGTCCGGGGATGCATCACCAGGTTGCGCAGGGTCTTTTCCTCGATCCCGGTCACGCTGCGGCGGTCCTTGCGGGCCGGCGCCTGCCTTGCAGCGGCGGCGATCCGGGAATCCACCTCGCAGAGCGCGGCCACCTCGTCGAACGGCACGTCGAGCCGGTCGGCGAGCATATGCATGATCTGGGCGCGCAGCGCGTTGGCCGGCAGCGCCTGCAGCAGCGGCTTGGCGTCGAACAGGGCGCGCGCCCGGCCTTCCGGCTGGTCCAGCTCCTTGCCGGCCAGCACTTCGTTAAGCATGAACTGCGACAGCGGCATGGCCCGCTCGACCTGTTCGGCAAACGCTTCCGTGCCGAATTCCCGCACGTAGCTGTCCGGATCGTGCTCGGACGGCAGGAACAGGAAGCGGATCGTCCGGTTGTCCGCCGCATGCGGCAGACACGCGTCCAGCGCCCGGCGCGCGGCCCGCCGGCCCGCGGAGTCGCCGTCGAAGCTGAAAATGACCGTATCGGTCTGACGCATCAATTTCTGCACGTGAATCGGCGTACAGGCGGTACCCAGCGTGGCGACAGCGTTCTGGAACCCTAATTGAGCCAGCGCGACCACATCCATGTACCCTTCGACCACCAGCACGTAGTGCTGTTCACGAATGGCCAGACGCGCCTCGAACAGCCCATACAACTCGCTGCCCTTGTTAAATAGAGGCGTTTCCGGCGAATTCAAATACTTGGGCTCGCCGCCATCCAGCACCCGGCCGCCGAAGCCGATCACCTGACCTTTGACATTGCGGATCGGGAACATGATCCGCTCGCGAAAGCGGTCGTAACGGCGATTCTGCCCCTGCGCGTCGGCCTTTTCGCTGACGATCACAAGCCCCGAATCCACCAGCGCTTCGTCCCGATAATTGGGAAACGCGTCCTCGAGATTCTGCCAGCCGTCGGGCGCGTAACCGATGCCGAAATGGGCCGCGATCGGCCCCGTCAAGCCGCGCTTTTTCAGGTACTGGATCGCGTTGGGCGCGCCGCGCAACTGCTTGCGGTAGAAGTCGCATGCGGTCTGCATCACATCCGACAGCGCGGTGGTCACAGCCTTGGAAGCCGCCGGCGCATACCCGCCGCCTCCGCCGCCCTGATTCGGCGACGGCTCCTGCGGCACCGTCAAGCCGACCGACTGCGCCAGATCGTTGACCGCTTCGGGGAACGTCAGCCCGGCATGCTCCATCAGGAAGCCAATCGCCGTGCCGTGCGCGCCGCAACCGAAGCAATGATAGAACTGCTTAGTCGGACTAACCGTAAACGAAGGGCTCTTTTCGTTGTGAAACGGACAGAGCCCCATGAAATTAGCGCCGCCCTTCTTCAGTTGCACATACTTGCCGACCACGTCGACGATATCGACGCGGTTCAGCAGATCCTGCAGGAACGAATGCGGAATCACAGTGGGGGCACTACCTTGAAAGCCAGAAGGCTGCGCGGCCCGCCTGTCCAGGAACAGGCCGCACAGACCGGGAAAACCGCATTACTTCGCGAGCGCAGCCTTGACCAGCCCGGACACGGCGGTCATGTCGGCGCGGCCGGCGAGCTTCGGCTTGAGCACGCCCATCACCTTGCCCATGTCCTGCGGGCCGGCAGCGCCGGTTTGCGCGACCGCAGCCTGCACTTCGGCGGCGATTTCCGCGTCCGACAGTTGCTCCGGCATATAGGCCGAGAGAATGACGAGCTCGGCGCTTTCCTTCTCGACCAGGTCGGTGCGGCCCGCGGCCTCGAACTGGCTGATCGAGTCTTTGCGCTGCTTGATCATCTTGTCGATGACCGCGGTGATGGCGGCGTCGTCGAGCACGATGCGCTCGTCGACTTCACGCTGCTTGATCGCGGCGAGCAGCAGGCGGATGGTGCCGAGACGCTCGGTTTCGCGGGCCCGCATGGCGGCCTTCATGTCGTCGTTGATC
>Ga0153933_1000180_pt1 | contig 31650 bp, 31 predicted proteins | sample TSNJ017MetaG_FD_102275 | JGI IMG/M metagenome (GOLD analysis project Ga0153933, IMG submission 102275) | Attine ant fungus gardens microbial communities from New Jersey, USA - TSNJ017 MetaG | ecosystem: Host-associated > Fungi > Mycelium > Unclassified | place: USA: New Jersey, Wharton State...
CGCCATCGCGCTGATGTGGGCCTCGGCGCGGGTGATCGCGCAGATGGACCGCGAGATGCGCGCCGGCAACTGGCTGCGCGAGGACGGTATGCAACTCACCGGCAAGACGCTGGGGCTGATCGGCTTCGGCGGCATCGCCGCCGAGGTCGCCCGCATCGCGCTCGGCAGCGGCATGAAGGTGATCGCCTGGAACCGGTCACCGAAGAGCTATTCCGCCGTCGACTTCGTCGATCTCGACACGGTGCTCTCGAACAGCGACGTGGTCTCGATCCACCTGCTGCTGAACGACGACACCCGCGGCATGATCACCCGGGAGAAGATCGCAAAGATGAGAAGTGGCGTGATCCTGGTCAACACCGCCCGCGCCGCGATCGTGGACGAAGAGGCGATGATCGACGCGCTCAACTCAGGCCACATCCGCCACGCCGGCCTCGACGTCTTCAACATCGAGCCGCTGCCGCAGGATCATCCGCTGACGAAAATCCCGAACGTCACGCTGTCGGCGCATTCCGCGTTCCGCACGCCGGAGGCGAGCGAGAACCTGATCCACGCGGCATGGGAGCATTGCCGCAGGATCGTGAAGGGGTAGCTCCGCGCGTCGCCCTCTTCCCTTCTCCCCTTGTGGGAGAAGGTGGCGCGGATGCAATCCGCGCCGGATGAGGGGTCTGCATCCGCGGAGAGAGACCCCTCACCCGGCTTCGATGCTTCCGCACCGAAGCCACCCTCTCCCACAAGGGGAGAGGGTGAAAACAGCTAATCCACCATCTCCGCGACGGCCTTGCCGCAGGCGGTGGTGTCCGCATTGCCGCCGAGATCGCGGGTGCGCAGCGTGCGTTCGCCGAGGGTGCGTTCGATCGCGCCGACGATTGCCGCCGCCGCCTGCTTCTCGCCGAGATGCTCCAGCATCATCGCGCCCGACCAGATCATGCCGATCGGATTGGCGATACCCTGCCCCGCGATATCGGGCGCCGAGCCGTGCACCGGCTCGAACACGCTCGGGAAGTTGCCTTCCGGATTGATGTTGCCCGACGGCGCGATGCCGATCGTGCCGGTGCAGGCAGGGCCCAAATCCGAGAGGATGTCCCCGAACAAATTGGAGCCGACCACGACGTCGAACCAGTCCGGATGCAGCACGAAGTTCGCGGTCAGGATGTCGATGTGGTACTTGTCCCACTTCACGTTCGGATATTTCTTCGCCATCGCCTCCACGCGCTCGTCCCAATAGGGCATGGTGATGGAGATGCCGTTCGACTTGGTCGCCGAGGTCAGGTGCTTCTTCGGCCGCGACTGCGCGAGCTCGAAGGCGAATTTCAGGATGCGGTCGACGCCGGTGCGCGTCATCACCGTCTGCTGCGTCACGAATTCGCGGTCGGTATCCGGGAACATGCGGCCGCCGACGGAGGAATATTCACCCTCCGTGTTCTCGCGCACCACCCAGAAATCGATTTCACCGGGCTTGCGGTTCGCCAGCGGCGACGGCACGCCGGGCATCAGCCGCACCGGGCGCAGGTTGACGTATTGGTCGAACTCGCGGCGGAATTTGATCAGCGAGCCCCACAGCGAGACGTGATCCGGGATCTTCGCCGGCCAGCCGACGGCGCCGAAATAGATCGCGTCGTGCTTGCCGATCTTGTCCTTCCAGTCTGCAGGCATCATCTCGCCGTGCTTCTCGTAATAGTCGTAGGAGGCGAAGTCGAAATGGTCGAACTGCACGGCAACGCCGTGCTTCTTCGCCGCCGCCTCGATCACGCGCAGACCCTCCGGCATCACTTCCTTGCCGATGCCGTCACCGGGAATGACCGCGATCCGATACTGCTTCCTTGCGCTAACCATCGAGAACACCCTTGTGATTTGCCCGGCCGGGCACGTCGCCTATGCTGATCGCCCTGCAATGGACCAAACTTCGCGACAGCGCAACGCTGCAGTGCAGTGTTGACCGCCGCGCGACCTGCCCCATCAAATTCGCCGATATCCGTTCCTTTTTCACAAGCGAGACATCCCATGGATCTGCATCTGCGCGGCAAGCGTGTCCTGATCACCGGCGCCTCCAAGGGCATTGGCGCGGCCGCCGCCGAGGCCTTTGCCGAGGAAGGCGCCCATCTCTTGCTGGCTGCCCGCAACGGCGAGCAGTTGAAGGCCCTCGCCGACCGGCTGCGCGCCGCGCATCAGATCGACGCGGCGATCAGCGTGGTCGACCTGCGCAAGCCGGACGACCTGGCGCGGCTGGCGAAGGATGCCGCCGACATCGACATCCTCGTCAACAATGCCGGCGATATCCCGGGCGGCTCGATCGACAAGATCGACGAGGCGACCTGGCGCCACGCCTGGGAGCTGAAGGTGTTCGGCTACATCAACCTGACGCGGCAGGTCTACGCCCAGATGAAGGCGCGCGGCGGTGGCGTCATCGTCAACGACATCGGCGCGGCCGGCGAGAAGTTCGACGCCAACTACATCTGCGGCAGCGCCGGCAACGCCGCGCTGATGGCGTTCACCCGCGCGCTCGGGGGCAAGAGCCTCGCCGACAATATCCGCGTCGTCGGCATCAATCCCGGCCCGGTCGGCACCGACCGCCACGTCACGCTGCTGAAGACCCGCGCCAAGAACCAGTTCGGCGACGAGAGCCGCTACACCGAATTCCAGAAGGGCCTGCCGCTCGGCCGCCCCGCCCATGCGCGCGAGATCGGCGACCTGATGGCGTTTCTGGCGTCCAATCGCGCGGGGTACACGTCGGGGGTGATCTACACGGTGGATGGCGGGTTGACGTCGGGGTGGGGGTAAGAACTTGAGCTCGCCATTTGCTCCACCGTCATCCTGAGGAGCCGCGAAGCGGCGTCTCGAAGGATGGACCACGGGCCACGTCGTCCTTCGAGGCTCGCTCCGCTCGCACCTCAGGATGACGTGGAATGAGCGGACGATCTTGAGCGATTTCCACTTCGCGCCAAGATGCATTACAGCAACAAAAACCAACGAACGAACGGAGACAGGCGCATGGCAGATCAGACCCTGGTGAAGGAAACGGCCTGCGCCGTCGTCGACAAGCTCAAGTCCGGCGACGTCACCCCGCTCGACCTGCTCGACGTCCTGGAGCAACGCATTGCCGAGGTCGACGGCAAGGTCAATGCGCTGCCGACGCTGTGCTTCGACCGCGCCCGCAGCCATGCCGAGGCCCTTATGCAGAAGCCGATCAGTGAGCGCGGCCTGCTCGCCGGCCTTCCCGTTCCGATCAAGGACATCACCAACGTCCAAGGCGTGCTGACCACGCAGGGCTCGCCGATCTTCAAGGACAACGTCCCGGCCAAGTCCGACATCCTGGTCGAGCGTCTCGAAGAGAATGGCGCCGTGATCTACGCCAAGTCAAACACGCCGGAATTCGGCGCCGGCGCCAACACCTTCAATGAGGTGTTCGGTCCGACGCGCAATCCGTGGGACACGTCACGCTCGGCGGCCGGCTCGTCCGGCGGCGCCGCGGCGGCACTGGCCAGCGGCACGGCCTGGCTCGCGCATGGTTCCGACATGGGCGGCAGCTTGCGCAACCCGGCGAGCTTCTGCGGCGTCGTGGGCTTAAGGCCGAGCATCGGCCGCGTCGCGCAGACGCCGAAATTCGGCGTCGACCGCACGCTCGGACAACAGGGGCCGATGGCGCGCAATGTCGAGGACCTCGCGCTGCTGCTCGATGCGATGAGCGGCGAGCACGCCGCCGATCCGCTGTCGCTGCCTGTGCTGCCGTCCTCGTTCCTGTCGGCGGCGCGTTCCGGGCAAAAGCCGAAGCGGATCGCCTATTCGCCCGATCTCGGCATCACGCCCGTCGATCCCGAGGTCAGGGCCGTCACCCGCAAGGCGGCCGAGCGCTTTGCCGAAGCTGGCGCGATCGTCGAGGAGGCCCATCCCGATTTGCGCGAGGCCCATGAATGCTTCCACGTGCTGCGTGCGTTCGATTTCGCGATCAGCAAGGCCGAGCTGCTGCGCACCAAGCGCGATTTGCTCAAGCCTGAGGTGATCTGGAACATCGAGGAAGGCCTCAAGCTCACGGTCGAAAAGCTCGAGCGTGCCGAGGCGCAGCGCGTGGCGATGACCGCACGGGCGCTCGAATTCTTCGAGACGTATGATTTGCTGCTGGCGCCGGCGACCATCGTCGCGCCGTTCCCGGTCGAGAACCGCTACGTCGCCGAATGCGACGGCAAAAAGTTCGACAATTACGTCGAGTGGCTCGGCATCGTCTATGCGATCACGCTGGCCTGCTGCCCGGCGCTGTCGTTGCCCTGCGGTTTCACCGCATCGGGGCTGCCGGTCGGTTTGCAGATGGTGGCAAAGCCCCGCGCCGAAGCGCAGCTGCTGGCCGGTGCAAAGGTGCTGGAGGATATTTTGGGGGTGCGCGGCAGCACGCCGATCGATCCGCGGCCGCCGAAGTGAGGCTTACGCCTTCTCCTCGGTCGCCTGCAGTGCGACCGACAGCGCAAGCTTTGTCTGCTCGACGATCTCCTCCATCAACTCCTCGCGGCTGATATGGCCGACCTCGCCTGTGAGCAATCCCTGCTCGGCGAGCATCACGATGCCGTGCAGCCCGGCCCAGATCTTCAGCGCCTGCCGCTCGCGCAGCAGGCCGACCGCGGGCGCTTCGAACGACTCGATCAGGAGCGCCAGCGTTTCCATCGCGGCGGTGTGCAGCTCACTCCCCTTTGGCGCGCAGGCCATGGTGCGCGAGGCGAACATCAGCCGGTAGATGCCGTGGCGTTCCAGCCCGAAGGCGAGCGCGGCCTGCGCGAAACGCGACAGTTTCGAGTGCTTGCCCGGCCGGTCGATGGCCTCGCGCATGATCACGTTGAACTGCCGGAACGCCTCCGCGGTGACCGCTTGGAGCAGCGCGTCGCGATCGGCAAAATGCCGGTAGGGCGCCGGTTGCGAGACGCCGAGCTTCTTGGCAAGGGCCTTGATACTGACCGCTTCCGGCCCGCCAAGCTCGACCTCCTGCAAGGCAGCCTGGATCAGGGCTTCACGCAGATCGCCATGATGGTAGGTCTTGAACGGTTTGCGAACGATTTGTCCCATTGCCGACGACATCACTGAATTTTCGCTTGACGCGCAAGCGCAACGATAATGTAATATACTATAACTTAGCGATCCGGTTAAGAGGCCGGCCGCCCAAGCAAGCTAGAACTTGCGTAAGGACCATGAGGAACCCAGCGCGCCCTGTCGCGCGCGAGAGCTGAGGGAGAGCGCTTGCATGTCCAAGCTCAAGATCCGCGTTGACCAGGACAAGTGCCAGGGTCACGCCCGCTGCAAATCACTCGCCCCCGAACTGTTCGAGCTCGACGACTTCGGCAACGCCCATGAGGTCGGCGACGGCTCCGTGCCTGCCGGCCTCGAGGACAAGGCGTGGCTCGCCCAGACCAATTGCCCGGAAATCGCGATCGAGGTCACCGAAGAGTAACCGCGCGCCTGCCGACCTGCGTTTCAACGAACGAGAAGGAAACGTGCCGATGTCCGATTCCCCGTCCGAGAGTTTTCTGCCGGAACATCCCCCGGTCACCGACTGGGTCAACGATTTCGACCACACCGATCCGACCTGGACTGAAGACCCGTTCCCGATCTGGGAAGAGCTGCGCGCGGCCTCGCCCGTCGTGCATACCGAGCGCTTCCTCGGCTGCTACATGCCGACCACCTACCAGGCGGTGAAGGAGATCGCCTACGACACCGAGCATTTCTCCTCGCGCCGCGTCATCGTGCGCGACGTCCGTCCCGAGATCACCGGAAAGGCGCCGCCGATCACCTCGGATCCGCCGGAGCACAAGCCCGCCAAGCAGCTGTTGCTGCCGCCGTTCACGCCCGACGAGATGAAGAAGCTCGAACCGCGGGTGCGCGCGATCTGCAACGAGTTGATCGATGAATTCATCGCCGATGGCCGCTGCGACGCTGCCGCCCGCTACACCAAGCACATTCCGGTGCGCGCCATCGCCCACATGCTCGGGATTCCGGAGCAGGACTCCGACCTTTTCATCAAGTGGATCCACCAGATCCTCGAGCTCGGCATCAAGGATGACAACGAGCTGATGAACGGCGTGAGGGAGATGACCGGCTATTTCACGGGTCATCTGGAGCAGCGCAAGCTGCAGCCGGGCGATGACCTGATCTCGCGACTGATGCAGGCAAAGGGGCGGGACGGCGAGCCGCTGGCCGACGATCACGTGCTGGGCTCGCTGCGGCTGCTGCTGATCGCCGGCATCGACACCACCTGGAGCGCGATCGGCTCCTCGCTCTGGCACCTTGCCAGGACACCGGCCGACCGCGATCGCCTGATCGCGGAACCCGCATTGATCCCGACCGCGATCGAGGAGTTTTTGCGCGCCTATTCGCCGGTGACGATGGCCCGCGAAGTGATCAAGGAGACGACGATCTCCGGCTGCCCGGTCAAGTCAGGCAACATGGTGCTGCTGTCGTTCCCGGCCGCCAACCGCGATCCCGCCATGTTCCCCGATGCCGACAGAGTGGTGATCGACCGCAAGGAGAACCGCCACGCCGCATTCGGCCTCGGCATCCATCGCTGCGTCGGTTCCAATCTGGCGCGGATGGAGATGACGGTCGCAGTCGAGGAGTGGCTGAAGCGGATTCCCGACTTCCGCCTCGACCCGGCCGGCAAGGTCACCTGGTCGGAAGGCACGGTGCGCGGTCCGCGGCAACTGCCCGTGCTGTTCGGCAAGAACGCCTGAGCAACCACGTCGCGCTCGTCGCATGTGCGCTTGACCCTTTGAAGGTTTGATTCCCGCTGGCGCCAATGGCGCCAGCGGAGTTTGGCATTGTGCATGCAACCACAATGTCGTCTTGCCAGCACCGCGCTGTAGCTTCGCAACGTTTTCCATTTCGAGCTGGAACGAAACCCTTTCACTCCACGCAGTGAGAATCTCACCGGCGACGCCGCAAGAGAACGGAAGTTGCGCCCATTGACGCGCCCCTCGCAATTGCACTGACGTGAGAGGATATGCTACGCGGCGAAATTAAAGCTGCGGACCGGCACGGCGCACCGGTCACGCCCGAAGCAAAAAATCGCGCAACAGGGGGACAGACATGACGAATCAAGGGGCTCAGCCCGCGAGCGACCATCTCGATATCCACGACGTCGAGCGGCGGGTGAAGGCAATCTTCATCGGCTCCGTCGGCAATCTCGTCGAATGGTATGATTTCTACGCCTATACGGCATTTGCGCTGTATTTCGCGCCGGCCTTTTTTCCCAACAGCGACCCGGTGGTGCAGCAGCTCAACGCCGCCGTGCTGTTTGCCGCAACCTTCCTGATGCGCCCTCTCGGCGGCTGGCTGTTCGGCTTCATCGCCGACCGCTACGGCCGCCGGCTGTCGCTGACGCTGTCAGTCGTCTGCATGTGCTTCGGCTCGCTGATCATCGCGGTGACGCCGACCTACGCCACCATCGGCTTTGCCGCGCCGGCGATCCTGGCGCTCGCGCGCGTCATCGAGGGCTTGAGTCTTGGCGGCGAATATGGCGCCAGCGCCACCTATCTCAGCGAGGTCGCCGATGCAAAGCATCGCGGCTTCTATTCGAGCTTCCAGTACGTCACGCTGATCGGCGGCCAGCTCACCGCGATCATCGTGCTGCTGTTGCTGCAAAAGGTGTTCCTGACGCCGGACGAGCTGAAGGCCTGGGGCTGGCGGATTCCGTTCGTGATCGGCGCGCTGCTCGCGATCTTCGCAGCCGTGATGCGCCGCGGCCTGCACGAGACCGAGGCGTTCGAGCAAGCCAAGAAAGTCTCCAAGCCGAGCGGCTCGATCGTCGGACTGCTCAACTATCCGCGCGAACTGTTGCTGGTGGTCGGCCTCACGGCCGGCGGCACCGCGGCGTTCTACACCTTCACGACCTACATGCAGACCTTCGTCAAGCTCTCGGTCGGGCTCACCGCGGACCAGACCACCTTCGTGATCTTCGGCTCGCTGATCTTCGCGACCATCCTGCAGCCGATCTATGGCGCGATCTCCGACCGTATCGGCCGCAAGCCGCTTCTGATCTTCTTCGGCATCGCCGGCACGCTGGCGACGGTACCGATCCTGACCGCGCTGAAGGACACCAAATCGCCCTTCATCGCCTTCCTGCTGATCTGCGGCGCCTGGATCTTCGTCGCCGGCTACACCTCGATCAACGCAATCGTGAAGGCCGAGCTGTTCCCGACCAATGTCCGCGCGCTCGGCGTCGGGTTACCATACGCCATCACGGTATCGATCTTCGGCGGTACCGCGCCAGCGGTTGCGCTCTATTTCAAGAGCATCGGGCACGAGGATTGGTTCTACTATTATCTCAGCGGCATGATCTTCCTGTCGCTGTTGATCTACTCGACCATGCGCGACACCAAGCGCGACTCGGCGATGCATCGTCACGAGTGACATTGACATGACCGACCTCTCCCTGGAGAGGTGAAAACCCCGGAGCAAAAATGCCGCACGAACGCTTTCAATTCACAGGTGTTGGCGGCCATCAGCTTGCCGCAGCGCTCGATACGCCCGAAGGACCGGTCAAGGCCTATGCGCTGTTCGCGCATTGCTTCACCTGCGGCAAGGACGTGCTGGCCGCAAAGCGCATCGCGGTCGCGCTGGCGGCCAAGGCTATCGCCACCTTGCGCTTCGACTTCACCGGCCTCGGCTCCAGCGAGGGCGATTTCGCCAATTCGACCTTCTCGTCGAACGTCGCCGATCTCGTTCGCGCCGCCGATCATCTGCGCGAGACGCACAACGCGCCCGCGATCCTGATCGGCCACAGCCTCGGCGGTGCCGCGATCCTCGCCGCCGCCGGGCAGATTCCCGAGGCGAAAGCCGTCGTCACCATCGCCGCCCCGTCCGATCCCGCCCATGTCACGCATTTCTTCAAGGACCGGATCGAGGACATCCGCGCGCAGGGCGAAGGCGAGGTCACGCTCGCCGGTCGCCCGTTCCGCATCAAGCGCGAATTCCTCGACGACGTCGCCGAGCAGAACCTGATGGCGCAGGTGAAGACATTGCACAAGGCGCTGCTGGTGATGCATTCGCCAACCGATGACACCGTCGGCATCGACAATGCGACGAATATCTTTGTCGCGGCCAAGCACCCCAAGAGTTTTGTCTCACTCGCGGGCGCTGACCATCTCTTGAGCGGCAAGCAGGATGCCGCCTATGTGGCCGACGTCATCGGCGCCTGGGCCGAGCGCTATCTCGATCTCGCCGCGGCTCGGTCGGCGGCCGACGCCACCAGCGGGCCGCGCAATGTCGTGGTGCAGGAAACCCGCGCCGGCAAGTTCCAGCAGATCGTGACCACGGGCGCGCATCGGATGCTGGCCGACGAACCGATCGCCGTCGGCGGCGATGACACCGGACCTGGGCCCTACGATTTCCTGCTCACGGGTCTCGGCGCCTGCACCTCGATGACGATGCGCATGTATGCCGACCGCAAGCAGCTCCCCGTCGACCGCATCACCGTCACGCTCCAGCACAACAAGATCCATGCGACAGATTGCGAGGAGTGCGAGACGCGCGAGGGCATGCTCGACCAGATCGACCGCGTCATCAAGATCGAAGGTGCGCTCGACGCCGACCAGCGCAAGCGGCTGATGGAGATCGCCGACAAATGCCCCGTGCACAAGACGCTGACCTCGGAGGTGCGGATCGTCACCAAGGCCGCGGAGTAGCTAGCCGCGCGTCGGCCGCTTGCCGCCCAGCGCATTTGCCATGATCTTGATCGCCGCGCCGATCTCACTCTCGCGCCAAGCGGCGAAGCCGAGCAGCAGGCCGCTGTCGCGCGGCCGCTTCAGCGCAAGGCCCGACAGTGCGCGGACCTCGACGCCATCAGCAACCAGCCGCTCGGCGACGTCTCTATCGGCGGCGCCGTCCTTGAACCGCGCAATCAGCTGCATGCCGCCGGGCGGGACCTCGGCCGCGAGCACCTCGCCAAGCTGCCGCCGCAGGGCGTCCGCGAGATGATCGCGGCGTGAGCGATAGATGCGCCGCATCCGCCTGATATGGGCCAGGAAATGTCCGCCGGACATGAAATCGGCCAAGGCCTCCTGGACATGGACGGATGCGATCAGCCCGAGATGGCGCTGCGCGATCTCCATCGTCGTCGCAAGTTGCGGCGGCACCACGAGATAGCCGATACGGATGTCCGCGGTCATCGCCTTGGCGAAGGTGCCGACATAGAGCACGCGCCCTTCCCGATCGAGCCCTTGCAGCGCCGGCATCGGCCGGCTTTCATAGTGGAATTCGCCGTCGTAATCGTCCTCGACGATCCAGGTCTTGCCGGGCTCGGCCGCCGCCAAGAGCTCGGTGCGCCGCGCCACCGGCATCACGCGGCCGGTCGGATGCTGGTGCGACGGCGTCGTGAAGATCAATTTCGGCGCCCGTGCCTCGCGCGCGCGAACCATGCCCCATCGATCGAGCCGGATGCCATGGACATCGGCACCGGCGGCGAGAAACGCCGCGGCCGCGCCGGGATATCCGGGGTCTTCGGTCCACACCCTGTCATCAGGCACGATCGTCGTCGCTGCGATCAGCGTGAGCGCGGCCTGCGCCGTCGGCAGGATCAGGATCTGATCGGCTTCCGCGCGCACGCCCCTGTTGACCTCGAGATAGTCGCGCAATGCCTCGCGCAGGCTTTGCCGGTTGACCAGCGTCTGGTCGTTGAAGCGGCGACGCAGCGCGCTGCGCCGGAGGCTGCGCGCCCAGACCTCGTGTGGAAACTCGCGCGCATCCGCCAAGCCCGGACGCAGCGGCCGGAAATCGGCCTGATAAGACTGCGGCCAGTCGACATCCCTGAGCCGCAGCGCCCAGGGCGACAATAGCGGCTTGCGCGACGCCTCGCGCTTCGGCGCGGGCTTGCTCCGCGCAAAGCGCTCCTCGATATCGTCGGTCACGACCGGACGCCGCCGCGCGGCGACGCGCAGATAGCCTTCCGCCGCGAGCTGCTCATAGGCATGGGTGACGGTGTTGCGCGAGACGTCGAGCTCGATGGCAAATTGACGGCTCGACGGCAGCACGGTGCCGCTGCGGATCCGCCCGCCGGAGATCAGCTCGCGCAGCTGATGCGTCAGTTGCGCGGCGAGCCCCGCATCATCCGTCCGCTCCAGTACGACCAGCTCCGGGAGGATCAATCTGGCACCATCAATGTTCTCGAACTGGCTCTTTCATAAGAGCCAGCCTGATCCTATCCACGGCTGAAGTCGCCTGCAAGGATGCCGCCGTGAACCAATCACTCTCGCCCGCCCGGGCCACCGCCCTGTTCATCGTCGTGGTTCTGGCGTGGGGCACCAACTGGTCGGTGACGAAATCGCTGGTCGAGGCAGTCCCGCCGCTATGGACCGCGGCGATCCGGAGCTGGGTCGCGCTGACCGCCCTGCTGGTGATCCTGCGCACGAGCAGAAACCTGATCGTTCCCAGGATCGGCGATATCCCGGTCGTGCTCAGCGTGGCGCTGCTGCACATGACGTTCTTCTCGACGCTGACCGCCGCCGGCCTGCGCTATCTGCCGGCGAGCAAGGGCATCGTGCTCGGCTACACCACGCCGCTCTGGGTCGCGCTCGCCGCCGGCGCGGCGCGGACCGAACGGCTCGGCACGCTCAAGCTGGTCGGCGTCGCGTCCGGGCTCGCCGGCCTCTGCGTGATCCTCAATCCGGCCTCGCTGGACTGGAGCAACCTGCATGTCATCGCCGGTGCCGGCATGATCATCCTCGGCGCGATCTGCTGGGCCGCAAACATCATCTATATCCGCGCGCATCGCTGGATCGCGACGCCCCTGCAACTCTTGCTGTGGCAGGTGCTGGTCGCCACCCTGGTGCTGACGTCGACGGCGCTGGTCACCGAGGGCGTGCCACATGTGAGGTGGTCGCCTCATCTCGTGCTGCTGTTTTTGTATTCCGGCTTCATCGGCACGACGCTCGCCTATTGGGCGATGTCGGTTGTCAACAGGAGCCTGCCGGCGCTGACGACATCGCTCGGCACCACAGCGACGCCGATCGTCGGCATCGTCACGGCCGCGCTGCTGCTCGGCGAGCCCGTCGACCTCTCGCTGGCGTTGGCCGCTGCCCTGATCGTCGGCGGGATCGCGCTGAGCTCGCTCGCGGACGCGCCGGCGCGGGCCGTCAAGCAGTCGCGAGCGGCCTGACGCGGAGTACGCCGCGCAGGCCCGCACCGGTGCCGAGCAGGATGCCGGCGACCGCGATGAATGACGACAGCGACAGCGTCGACAAGCCCGTGAGGCCCTGGCCAACCGAGCAGCCAAACGCCATCACGCCGCCCGCTCCCATCAGCGCGGCACCGCTGGCCGAGCGCAGCATGTGGCGCGGCGAATGATAGCCCTCGAGATGGAAGCGCCCCGTGATGAGCGCCGTGATCAGGCTGCCCGCGAGCACGCCGAACACCGTGACGATGCCGAAATTGAGCGTCGAGCCGGTCGACAGCATGATGTACTGCAAGGCGTCGGCGATCGGCGCGATGAAGGTCAGCGACGTCACCGGCGTCGGGTTGAAGTCGTCGGCGCCGAGATAGCCGGTTGCGTACCAGCCGGCGGCCACCAGGAGGCCGACGACCAGGCCGGCCGCGACTTGCCCCGACGATTTCCGGAACGGCGCGTGCGCGAAGGCGAAGATGATGAGGACCGCGGCGAGAACCGAAGCCGCGACCATCCGCGCGGGGACCGCGCCGAGCCCGGCGCTTGCCAGCAGCGCCGGCACCGAATTGGTCGCGACGGTCGCCTGTGAAGCTTGCACCAGCGCGATCCGCAACGGCGCGATCAGGCCCTTCAGCGTCATCTCGGCGAAGATGCCGAGCACGATCACGACCACGAAGGAGCGGAGGTTGCCGCGTCCGAGCAACACCAGCGCCCGCGAGCCGCAGCCGTTCGACAGCACCATGCCGTAACCGAACAGCAGCCCGCCGAGGAACATCACCGGCGCCGAGAACGACGGCTGCAAATAGATCGACTTGCCGAGATCGACGACGCCGGCGGCATCGAGCAGCTGCGAGGCCGCGATCGCGATGCCCATCGCCAGCGCATAGGTGCGGACCAGCCGGCCGTCACCCTGCGCCCACCAGCCGCGCAGGCCGCTCATCATGCAGAAGCCGCTGAGCAGACCCACCGAGCCGTAGATCAGGCCGATGATCAGCGCGGAGAGGATGACGATGGTGGTCGGGTCCATGGGAGGTCCTCAAGAGTTCCCGTCATTGCGAGCGAAGCAATCCATATCACCTCACTGGGAAAGAATGGATTGCTTCGTCGTTTTGCTCCTCGCAATGGCGGTGGATCATGGTCGTAGGATCACGCGATCGCGCGACGAGCCGGCGACCGCAACGAAGGCGTCCCTTGCCTGCCCCAACGGATAGACCGCGCCCGGCTTGATCGGAAATGGCTTCAAATGCCCGGCAGCGAAGCCGGGCACGAGCTCGCGCAATACCGCGCCGGTCGCGATCGACGACAGCCCGAGCGTATCGATGCCGACATAGGTGTGCTGGCCCCGGTAGAATTCGAGGATGTTGAACGGCACGACGCGATCGACGGTGGCAATCAGGATCTGCCGGCCGCGCAAGGCCAGCGACTTGTGCGCGGCCTGGAAATAGGGATCGCCGACCGTGTTGAAGACGATGTCGGCACCCGTGCCGCCGGTCAGCTCGCGCACCCGCGCGGCGACTTCGGTGGTGGAGCTGTCGATTACCTCGACCGGCGCATTGCTGTGGCCCTCATAGGGCTCGCTCTTGCGCACCACGCCGATCACGCGCGCGCCGTGCCAGCTTGCGATCTGCACCGCGGCCTGGCCGACCTTGCCATTGACGCCCATCACCAGCACCGTCTCGCCCGGCTTCGGCAGGCCGGCGCGGCGCAGGCCTTCCATCGCAGTGACGAAGGGCACGCCGATCCCGGCCGCTTCCTCCCAGGAAAGGCCCGGCGGCTTTTCCACCGCCGCCTCGGCCTCGACCGCGAGATGCGTGGCATGAGTACCGTCGCGGCGGATGCCGAGATCACCCGACGAGCCGAATACCTCGCGTCCGATCATATCGGTGGGACCGTCGATCACCACACCCGCATAATCGCGGCCCGAGGTGCGCGGGAATACGGCATAAGGCATCAGCCCGGTCGCGGCCTTGACGTCTGAGGGATTGACCGCGGCAGCCTTGACCTCGATCAGGAGATCGTTGTCACCGCGCGACAACGCATGCGTCTCCACCACCGGTGTGACTGCGGCCACGGTCTCTGCCTTCGCCAGCAGGCGCACACAGCACGCCTCGACAGAATGACGATCGATTGGCAGAGGCGGCATGAATAGTCCCGTTGATCATGTTGGCGCGGCATATTGCCCGCGCAAATGTCATGACTAATCGACTGACGGGTCAATTCAAGGGGCTTATTGCCGATACAGCCGGGTCAGAGCTTGGGCGGCGGCGCCACGCCAAGGATAGCCTCGATCGACAGTCCGAGCCCGAGCAGCCTAGCATCGCTTCCCACGGCACCATCGATCTCGAGCCCGACCGGCAGGCCCTCCGGCGTCATGCCGGCGTAGAGCGACAGGCCCGGAAGGCCGGCATTGCTGCCGGGATCGGTGTTGCGGATCATGGTGCCGAAGGTCGGCACCGGCGCGCCGCCATTGATCGACATCTCGCCGGAGCCGTTTGTCTCGTCGATCACGGGCGCCGGAGCAATGCAGGTCGGAAACAGGATGGCGTCGAGCTTGTTCTCACGGAGATACGACGCATAGATCGCCTGCAACGCCGGCCGCTGCACCGCCATCACGTCGTCATAGGCCGCGCCGAAGGCATCCGCGGTGATGGCACCGAACGCGCCGACGACATCGGGGCTGGCGACGCCAGCGGCGATATCGGCCAGCGTGATGCCCTCGATCCCGGAGGCCGCGAGCCAGGCCGGGATATCGGCGATCGGCTCATGCAGTGCCACTACAAACGACACCTTCTCGTTCTGCGCGAACAGATCGGGCATGTCGACATCATCAAGCACCGCGCCGGCCTCGGTGAGCCGGGCGCAGGCGGCGCGGGCGACGGCCTCGACATCGCGATCCAATCCGCTCCAGAAACAGGCGGGAATACCGAGACGCACACCGCGCAGCGGAATGGCTGCGGCGAGCGGCGTTGACGTGATCACGGAATCGAGCAGCGCGACGTCGGCAACCGTGCGGCCCATCGGCCCGACGGTGTCGCGGGTATGGCTGATCGGCACCACTTGGTTGTCGTCGTGATAGCGCCGCTCGGCGCCGCCATTGCCGACCGAGGGCCGCAAGCCGACGGTGCCGGTCAGCGCCGCGGGCACGCGGGTCGAGCCGCCGGTGTCGGACCCCAGGCCACAAGTCGTGATGCGCGCGGCGATCGCCGCCGACGTTCCGCCGGACGAACCGCCGGGAATCCGGGTCGTGTCGTAGGGATTGCGCACAGCGCCTGCGAACGGCGCGAGATTGGTGCTGGTGATGCCGAAGGCGAGTTCATGCAGATTGGTCTTGCCGATGACGACAGCACCAGCATCGAGCAGCTTTTGAAGCGACGGCGCATTGCGCGCGGGCCGTGCATGTTGCAGCGCCGGCGTGCCCGCCGAGGTCGGCAGATCCGATGTGTTGATGTTGTCCTTGATGACGACGGGAAGCCCTGCGAGCGCGCCGGTGCGCGCACCGGCATCGACCTGGCGCGCCGCCTCGAGCGCGCCGTTCCTATTGAGGAGAATGAAAGCGTTGAGGTGCTTGAGCCGTTCGGCGCGATCCAGCGCAGCCTCGACGACGCTGACCGCCGTCACCTTCTTGTCGCGGATCGCAGCCACGATCTCCGCGGCGGTCTTTTCACTGCTGTCAGCCATCGATCCTTCGCCCTCTCATTGCGGGCGAGAGGCTATTCTTTCGGCCGCTTGTCGTAAACCCGTTTCGCCTTGCCGAGCGAACGCTCCAGCGTCTCGGGGGCGACGGCGCGCACGCGCGCGGTGATGCCGATCGTGTTCTTGATGAAGGCGGACACCTTGTCGGTGTGCGCGACGAGCCCGTTGCCGTCCCAGCTCTCGGGGCGTGCCTCGGCGAGCACCGTCATCTCGTCCATGCGGCCTTCACGCGTCAGCTCGATGATGAAATGGCCGCCGCACCAGTCGGTCGCGAGCAGCGCCTCCTCGATCTGGGTCGGAAACACGTTGACGCCGCGCAGGATGATCATGTCGTCGGAGCGGCCGGTGACTTTCTCCATCCGCCGCATGCCGGGCCGCGCCGTGCCCGGCAGCAGCCGCGTCAGGTCGCGGGTGCGGTAGCGGATGATCGGGAAGGCTTCCTTGGTCAGCGAGGTGAACACCAGTTCGCCCTTCTCGCCGTCGGGCAGCACCTTGCCGGTCTCGGGGTCGATCACTTCGGGATAAAAGTGATCCTCCCAGATGTGCAGGCCGTCCTTGGTCTCCACGCATTCCTGCGCGACGCCGGGGCCGATCACCTCCGACAGGCCGTAAATGTCGGTCGCGTCCATGTCGAAAGCGTGCTCGATCTCGACGCGCATCGCATTGGTCCAGGGCTCGGCGCCGAAGATGCCGAACTTCAGCGAGGATTTGAGCGGATCGAGCCCGCGCTTCTTGAACTCGTCGAGGATCGCCAGCATGTAGCTCGGCGTCACCGTGATGATGTCGGGCTTGAAATCGGTGATCAGTTGCACCTGCCGCTCGGTCATGCCGCCGGAGATCGGCACCACCGTGCAGCCGAGCCGCTCGGCGCCGTAATGCGCCCCCAAGCCGCCGGTGAACAGGCCGTAGCCATAGGCATTGTGCATCAACATGCCGGTTCGGCCGCCGGCGGCACGGATCGAGCGCGCCATCACGTCCGACCAGGTATCGATGTCAGCTCTGGTGTAGCCGACCACGATCGGCTTGCCCGTCGTGCCCGACGACGCATGCACGCGGACCAGTTTTTCGCGCGGGACCGCGAACATGTTGAAGGGATAATTGTCGCGCAGGTCCGTCTTCACCGTGAACGGGAATTTGCCGAGGTCGGAGAGCTGCCTGAAATCCGACGGATGCACGCCGGCGGCATCGAACGCCTTCTTGTAGTGCGCGACATTGTCGTAGGCGTGCTGGAGTGACCAGGCGAGCCGTTTGGTCTGCAGCGCCATGATCTCGTCGCGCGAGGCGCGCTCGGCGTCATCGAGCTCGGCGCGGTAACCACTGTCCTTGACGTTGAGCTTGGGCGAAGCCATCGCAGGTTTCCTCTGAAATCGATTTATTTGCTGTCGGTCGCGGCCACCGGCAGCCAGGTGCCCGGTATCACCCGGGAATGGCCGCGGAATTCGGCGATCACGGTATCGCCAGCCGTGACGCGCACGTCGTAGATGCCGGAACGGCCGCCGCGCGTAATCTCGCGCGCGGTCGCGATTAGCCGGTCGCCGAGCTTGCCCGGCCGGATGAAGGTGATGTTGCCCTGCGCCGCCACGACGCGCTCATTGTGGCTGTTGCAGGCAAAGGCGAAGGCGGAATCGGCAAGCGTGAAGATATAGCCGCCATGGCAGATGCGCTGGCCGTTGACCATGTGCGGCTGCACCGTCATGGCCATCACGGCCAGTCCCGGCTTGATCTCGACAAGCTCCATGCCGAGGCCCTTGCTGGCGTCGTCCTCCTTCCACATCGCCTCCGCGCAGGCGCGGGCCAAATCTTCCCGCGTCATGTCGCCGGGCGATAGCGTGGCCTTGACGTTCACATCGAGCTCCCTGTCAGCGGGCCCGTTGCAATGGGCCTCTTGGCGTTAGTCTTGAGCGTGCCGCCCGAGGCGTCAACGCTACTTTCCGTCATTCCGGGGCGATGCGCAGCATCGAACCCGGAATCTCGAGATTCCGGGTTCGCTCGCTCGCGCGAGCGCCCCGGAATGACCGGCTAGACATGATCGTAATCCACCACGACCTTCCCGGAGCACGGCTTGGCCTGGCAGGTCAGGATGAACCCCGCCTTCAGCTCCCACGGCTCCAGCGAATAATTCAAATCCATCGGCGCCTCGCCCTCGACCAGCTTGGCGCGGCAGGTCGAGCACATGCCGCCCTTGCAGGCGAACGGCAAGTCCATGCCGGCACGCAGCGCGGCGTCGAGGATCGATTCACCGTCGGCGACCGGCACCTCGCGGCGCTTGCCGTCGATGACGAGCGAAGCCACCGCCTTCGGCGGTGCACCGGCCGGCACGACCGCCTTCGGGCGCGGCTTGCCGCCGAACTCGGAGACGAAGCGCTCGACATGGATTCGCTCGTCAGTGATACCGATCTCGCGGCAGGTCGCCTCGATGGTCTCGCTCATCCCGGTCGGGCCGCAGATGAAGACATGATCGACGCTTTCCGCCGGCACCAGCGAGCGCAGCAGCACCCTCACCTTCTCGCCGTCGAGCCGGCCATGCAGGATCGGGATGTCCTGCTCCTCGCCGGAGATCACGTGAAACAGCGAAAGCCGCTGCATGAAGCGATCCTTCAATTCCTCCAGCTCCTCGAGGAACAGCATGCCCTCGGTGGAGCGGTTGCCGTAAAACAGGAAAAAGCGGCTGTCCGGCTCGCGCGCCAGCACGCCCTTGACGATCGAGAGGATCGGGGTGATGCCGCTGCCGGCGGCAAAGCCGACGTAAATCCGCGCCTGGTCGGGCGCGTGCGTGATGCCGAAGCGACCGGTCGGCGTCATCACGTCGAGTTCGTCGCCGGACTTCAGCTCGTCCGCCGCCCAGCTCGAGAAGGCACCGCCGTCGACCTTCTTCACCGCGATGCGCAGCTCGCCGTCATCGGGTCCGGAGCAGATCGAATAGGAGCGGCGGACCTCCTCGCCGTCCATCGTGGCACGCAGCGTCAGGTACTGGCCGGGGTTGAAGCTGTAATCCTCTCGCAAATCCGCGGGGATCGCGAAGGTCAGGGAGACGGCATCCGGCGCCTCGCGGCGCAGATCGTGGACGGCCAGACGGTGAAAGCGCGGGGTCGACATGGTCAATGACACTTGAAGTAATCGAAGGGTTCACGGCAGGTCTTGCAACGCCACAGCGCCTTGCAGGAGGTCGAGCCGAATTCCGACAGCAACTCGGTCTCGGCGGAGCCGCACTGCGGACAGGCGACTGCCTGCTCGCCGAACAGCGCGCGGCGCGAGGAGCCCGGCTGCGGCGGCGCGATGCCGTACTCCTTCAGCTTGCGGCGGCCGTCCTCGCTCATCCAGTCGGTGGTCCAGGCCGGCGACAGCACGGTGCGCACCTTCGGCCCGGGAATGCCTTCGCGTTCCAGCGCAAGCTCGATCTCGAGTGCGATCATGTTCATGGCGGGGCAGCCGGAATAGGTCGGCGTGATCGCGACCTCGACATGGCCATCGTGGACGGCGATGTCGCGCAGCACGCCGAGATCGGCGATCGTCAGCACCGGGATTTCGGGATCGACCACCTGCGCGGCCGCGCTCCAGGCGCGCCGGCGCAGGTCGGCATCGCTGATTGCAGCCGTCACCATGTCGCACCGGGGAATGTTCGCTGCAGGGATTGCAGCTCGCTGAGGAGATGGCCGAGATGCTCGCTGTGCCGGCCGCTGCGGCCGCCCTGCTGCATCCAGTTGCTTGATGGCAGTGACAGCGTCGCCTCGTTGACCACGGCGGTGACCGTTTTAAGCCAGCGCGATTGCAATGCCGCCGGATCGATCGCGATGCCGGCATCGATCAGGCCACGCTCGCTGTCGTCGACCGCAAACATCTCGCCGGTATAGGCCCAGAGATCGTCGATCGCCTCCTGCACGCGGCAATGGCTCTCCTCGGTGCCGTCGCCAAGGCGGACGATCCATTCCGAGCAATGCCTGATGTGGTAGGCACTCTCCTTCTCCGACTTCGCGGCGATCGCAGCCAGCGTCGGATCGGAGGACGCCATCATCGCCCGCCAGTAGAGATCGGCGAACGCCGCATAGAAGAACTGCCGCACCATGGTGCGGGCGAAATCGCCGTTCGGCTGCTCCAGCAGCAGCAGATTGCGATACTGCCTGACATCGCGCAGATAGGCGAACTTGTCCTCGTCATTGCCGGCGCCTTCGACCTTGGCCGCATAGCTGTAGAGCTCGCGTGCCTGGCCGAGCAGGTCGAGGCCCATATTGGCGAGCGCCATGTCCTCTTCCAACGCGGGCGCGTGGCCGCACCATTCTGAGAGCCGGTGCCCCAGGATCAGCGCATCGTCGGCGCGGCGCAGCGCGTAGAGCACCAGCGGGGTTTCGGAGACCTTGATGTTGGCAGCGGCCATGTTCGATCTACCTGTGTCCAGTTGTTCGCCGTCATGCTGAGGAGCCTGCGCAGCAGGCGTCTCGAAGGATGGGCCATGACGACTATCGGGGCCGTGTGGTTCGAGACGGCGCTACGCGCCTCCTCACCATGACGGGAGAAACAATTCACATATGCCCGACTTCGTCGGGCACGTCGTAAAACGTCGGGTGGCGATAGATCTTCGACTCCGCCGGCTCGAACATCATGCCCTTCTCGGACGGATCGGATGCCGTGATCGCGTTCGACGGCACCACCCAGATCGAGAGGCCCTCGCCGCGGCGGGTGTAGACGTCGCGCGCGGCTTGCAGCGCCAGCGTGGCGTCGGTGGCGTGCAGCGAGCCGACATGCTTGTGCGCGAGCCCGTTGCGGCTGCGGATGAAGACTTCCCAGAGCGGCGTGTTCGGCGTGGCCATGGCTGAAATCCCTTATTCGGCGGCTTGCGCGAGCTGGCGGCTCTTGCGCTTCTCGGCATAGGCGGAAGCGGCCTCGCGGACCCACGCGCCCTCGTCGTGCGCCTTGCGACGCGCCGCGAGGCGATCGCGGTTGCAGGGGCCGTTGCCGGCAAGCACCTGCTTGAACTCATCCCAGTCGATCGCGCTGTATTCCCAATTGCCGTTTTCGTTCTGCTTCATGCCGGGATCGGGAATGGTCAGGCCGAGAAACTGGGCCTGCGGCACGGTGGCGTCGACGAATTTCTGGCGCAGCTCGTCGTTGGAGAAGCGCTTGATCTTCCACTTGGTCGAGGTGTCGCTGTGCTGGCTCGCCTGGTCGGGCGGGCCGAACATCATCAGCACCGGCCACCACCAGCGATCGAGCGCGTTCTGCGCCATCGCCTTCTGCTCTTCGGTGCCGCGGCACAGCGTCAGCACAATCTCGAAACCCTGGCGCTGGTGGAACGACTCCTCCTTGCAGACGCGGATCATCGCGCGGGCATAGGGGCCGTAGGAACAGCGGCACAGCGGGATCTGGTTCATGATCGCCGCGCCATCGACCAGCCAGCCGATGGTGCCGATATCGGCCCAGGTCAGCGTCGGATAGTTGAAGATCGAGGAATATTTCGCCTTGCCTGCGAGCATCGCGTCGACGAGCTCTTCGCGGGAGGTGCCGAGCGTTTCCGCGGCGGCATAGAGATAAAGCCCATGGCCGCATTCGTCCTGCACCTTGGCAAGCAGCGCGGCCTTGCGGCGCAGCGATGGGGCGCGGGTGATCCAGTTGCCCTCGGGCAGCATGCCGACGATTTCGGAATGGGCGTGCTGGGAGATCTGCCGGGTCAGCGTCTTGCGATAGGCCGCGGGCATCCAGTCGTTCGGCTCGATGCGTTCGTCCTCATCGATGCGCGCCTGGAACTGAGCGGCACGGGCGGCATCCTCGACCGCGCGATCGTCGCCGTCGGATGTATTGAGCGCCTGCGTGTACATGGCCGACCTCCCGGGGTTTGTTGGCGCCAACATATAACACGAAAATACAAATGCAAGAATTTTTTGTAATATATTTCATATCCCATCGAAGCGACGCCCGAGCGCCCCATTCGGCTTCGGCAGCCGGCCGTCCTCATTGGTTGCATGATCGTCAAGCCATTGTTCCGACGAGGAAAGTACCCCGCGATAAATCTCGCCACAGAGCTTTCGCGCTGCACGGCCCGGCCAGTCGCCCGGTAACAATGGCGCCGGCAGCAATGGGTCGCGCAGCACGACGCGGCGGTAATGGTGGATCAGGAGGATCCGCGCGGTGAAGGCATCGGCGTCGGCGAGTTTTTCGCCGCGGGCGATCCAGGCGTGTAGCGGTTCGAACGTCTTCATGAACTTCAGATAGGCGTCCGCAGTGCGATCGAGCGGCCAGCTTTCGCTGAGCAGCCGCCGGCCGCTGTCGTCTTCGGCCGACACTTCGAGGCGGATCGCACGCGCCGCCTCGTCGGGGATCGGCGCGCCCGACGGTGCGACCCACACGCCTGGCAGCGGACTGCCGAAGCCGGCATTCTTCAGCGCCTCGCGCGCGGCGTCGCGATCCTCGGCGTTGCCGATCAGCAGCAATTCGAAGCGGCCGGTCCAGTCCGACGGCGGCGGATCGTAGATGTGCCTGGTCGCGGTGTCGAAAGTCTGCCGGCCCTTCTTGATCAGCCGATAGAAGCTGTTGCGACCGACCTTGCTGCGCTCGAGCCAACCGTCGGCGGCGAGCCGCGACATCGCGGTGCGCACCACATTGCCGTCGATGTCGAGCGACTGGAAAAATTCCAAGAGCGTGCCGAGCCACACCGAGCCACCGCGTGGCACGATGGCGTCGCCGAACACGGTGATGATGATGGAGCCGGTGCGCGACGGCTCGCGCTTCAGCTGGTCAATGATGCGGGCAAGCGGCTGCGGCATGCCTTAACGCATAGCGCGTTTTGTCGAGTCACGACAATGCGGGGCTTTCCTCTCCTTCTCCCCGCGTGCGGGGAGAAGGTCGGGATGAGGGGGAGCCTCCGCGAGGACGGTAGGAGTGGGACTCGCGGAGACTCCCCCTCACCCGGATCGCATCTGCGATGCAATCCGACCTCTCCCCGCGAGCGGGGCGTGGTGAAGACAAACCTTACCGGTTCGGATCCGGATAGACGATGCTGCGCCAGCCGCTGCGATCGAAGGGAGCCCATTCGCCTTCCTTCTGCGCGAGGCGATCGGCGACGGCGTAGACGACGGCGGGGTGATGGCCCATGCCGCAATGGCTGCTTTCGACCTCGATGCTTTCCGACATCGCCGAGGCCTGCTCGCGGCAGCCCTGCCAGGCGCAGACGCCGTCGGTGCGGCTGAACACTGCCGTTGTCGGCACCGGCGGTGCACCGGCGAGCGCGCCGCCAAAGCGGGAATCCTCTTCCTCGGCGCGGCGGCCGCTGGCCATCTCGTAGACGCGCCAGGCGTTGGTCGCCTTCGGGCCGGCGGCGAACGGGCTGCCGAGCGTGATCACCTGGCGCACACGCTCCGGCATCATCTTGGCGAGCTGGCGTGCGTAGAGGCCGCCGAGGCTCCAGCCGACCAGCGAGACCTTGCGGCCATGCTCGTCGTTGATCTCCTGCAACAGATCGACCATCGCGTGCTGCACGCCCGGCCGCAGGCCGAGATTGCGGCCCTGGCGCCAGCCGCTGACGGCGTAGCCCTTGCTGACGAGGAAGCTGCGCAGCGGCCGTGTCGAGGTGTCGGACGCGATCAGCCCGGGCAGCACCAGCACCGGATGCCCGTCGCCGCGCGGCGCGAGGCTGAGCAGCGGCAAGGCGCCAAGGAAGGCGCCAAGCTCGTGGATGGCACGGCCTTCCAGAAACATCAGCGTCCTGGACGGCGGGCTGAGCGTCTGCGCAGCAACGGACATGCGAACTCCTGTTCTGATCGGCCCCTCAAGTCTCGGCAGCCGTCCCCCAAATCAAGCAGGCTTGGTCAGCGATATTGACGCAAACCCGGCGGAATCGTTCCGCAACGCAACAATCTGTCGTGAAAAGCTAGGGAACCGATCACTTTCTTGCAAGCGGCCGACATCACACTGCTCACGCCAGCCACAACTAAAAGCGCTGGCGTGCCAAATCGGTCACAGCAGCCGCAGCACATATTCCAGCGTGTAAAGCGCCAGTCCCGCAAGCCCTCCGATCAGCGAGCCGTTGAAGCGGATGTATTGCAGGTCCTTGCCGACATTGACCTCGATCAGCGCGATCAGCTGCTCCATGTCCCAGCTCTTCATCTGGTCGGCGATGAAGCTCGACACCCCGCTCTTCTGCTCGGCAACGACCGTGCGCAGCACGGCGACCAGACCCTGATTGATCTCGCCGCGCAGCTCGGCATCACCAGCCAGCGCGTCGCCGGCCTCGACCAGCATCCGCGCCAGCTGATGTTGCAGCACCTGCGATTCGCCGGATGCGCTGCGGGTGATGAAGTCCTTCACATTCGCCCAGATCGTGCGCCCGAGATTGGCGAGCTCCGGCCGCGCCATCAGGTCGCGCTTCAGGCCATCGATGCGATCGGCGAACGCCTGGTCGCTCCCGAGCCGGTCGACGAACGACAGCAGCATGCGATCGAACTCGCCGCGGAACGGGTGCTGTGGATCGTTGCGCACCTCCTCGAAGAACTTGGTGGCCGAGGCGATGATCCGGTTCACCACGAACTTGTCGGCGCGATAGAGCTTGAGCAGCGTCGGCATCTCACCGCGGACCTTGTCGCGGATCACGGCCATGGTTTCCTTCTGCGTCAGCGTCTGGTGCAGCGCGCGCAGGATGTCGTCGAGCAGGCCCTCGTGCCTGCCCTCCTGCACGAAGCCGCGCAGCGCGCCGGCGGCAAGCGGGGCAAGATCGACCGACAGTATCTGCGTGGTGACGCGCCGGCCGATGAACTGCATCAGGCCCGAATTCTCCGTCGCGGCGAACGCCTCGGGCAGCATCCGCAACGCGAAGCGCGCCAGGTCCTCCGATCGCTTGCGGTCGCGCAGCCAGTCGGCGATGAAGCTGCCGAAATCGATCTCGCGCAATTTGGCGTCGACCGGCTCGGCCTCCAGGAAATTGTTCTCGATGAACTCGCCGAGCTTCTCGGCGATGCGGGCCTGGTTGCTCTGGATGATGGCGGTATGGGGAATCGGCAGTCCCAGCGGCCGCTTGAACAGCGCGACGACGGCGTACCAGTCGGCAAGCCCGCCGATCGTGGCGGCCTCGGCGAAGGCCGCGACGAAGCCGAAGGCGGGATGCATCGGCAACAGCGCCTTCGACGCGATGAAGATGACGAAGGTCACGGCCAGCACCCCGGTCGCGAGCCACTTCACGCGGCGCAGCTCGGCCGCGCGTTCGACGTCGATGGGCGTTGCGATCAGCGTGGCGGGAAGGGTCATGGGGATCGAAGAGGCTCTGGCGCTCACACTGGCCGCAAACTAACCGTCATTGCTAGCGAAGCGAAGCAATCCATCTCACCGCATGCGGAGAGGTGGATTGCTTCGTCGCTATCGCTCCTCGCAATGACGGCAGACGCGACATCACCGATCTATGCAAGGCACCCGACAAAAAGAAGGCCCGCCTAAGCGGGCCTTCGAAACGGGCGGTTGGTCGGATCGGCGCGATCAGGCGGTCTTGCCGTAGACCTTGGCGAAGTTGTCCTGCGCGGACTTCGCACCGTCGGTGACGAGCTTGCCGAGATACTCGGTGGTGGCCTTCGCCCGCGAGACGAACAGTTCGCCACGTGCACGGGCCAGCTCCGACTGGATCTGGGCGGCTTCGCTGAACGACTTGGCGGACACCAGCTTCTCGATGCCGTTGAAGAACGCCTCGGTGTCCTGGTAGATCGCCTGCTGGATGTTGCGGCTGACCTTGGCGGCCTCGGTCACCGAACCGGCAACGGCGGATTCGATCGCGGCGGTCACCTTCTCGGAGCCGGCATAGGCATCGGCAGCGCGGGTCTTGGCGGTCTCGGCCTGCTTCTTCACGAACTCGCGGGCGGCTTCCGGAACTTCCATGTTCTGGAGCTTGGTGAACGCCTCGGTGACGGGCGCGAAGGCTTCCTTGACGCTGTTCAGCACGGAATTGGTTTCGGTGGTCATTGGGGTCTCTCCATCCTCAGGTTTGAGCTATGGGCTCACCCCGTCCGGATTGGCCCGTGGCAAGAGTGTTGTGACACAGTTAATGGTGCGTCGCAACATCAATGTTGCAGCGCGATATCACGAAACAGTGAAGAGTGTAAATATCCGGCAAACTGCCTGCGGAACTGGCTGGTAAGGGTGCCTAATTACTGCTCCACCGCGCCGGGTAGCCCATAGGCCTCCATCTGGGCCCGAACCTGCGCGACATTGTGCCCGAGCACGACGATGTCGTGTTTCTTGCCCTCGACGTCCCGGACGTGGTCGCGCAGCAGCGCCTCCGCCTTGAAGCCGAGGCTTTCGAACAGCGCGATCGCCGCCCGCTGGTCGACTGTCATCTGCACCGAGAATTTCTCCAGCCCCGCCCCCAGCGCGATGGCAAAGGTCTCCTGCGACAGCGCCCGCCCGACCCCCTGCCCGCGGACGTCCAGCGACACCACCATCCGGATCTCGCCGACATGCGGCGACCAGGAATGCGGATCCCTCACCAGCGTGCCGCAGCCGACCACTGTGCCGCCCTTCAACGCGACAAGGCTCGTGATGTCGCCGCGCTCGATCTCGTTGATCCAGGCCGACAGCACCTTCGGCTGGGAGATGTTGCGCGGCAGGAACAGCAGATCATGCGTCGGCAGCTTTTGCGCAAACGCCAGCACCGCGGCCTCGTCGGCCCGATTCATCAGGCGGAATTCGATGTCGCCGGCCTCGGTCTTGACGTGGCGCGGATAGGAACGTTGTTCGGTCATGTCGATCTCTTGCCCAACCAGGAGTCCAGCTTCGGCCACAGCCGCTTGATTGCATTGGCACCGGCGACCAGCGAGACGTGACCGCCTTTCAGCATCACCTCCTCCTTGTCCTCCGAGCCGATCTTGGTGATCAGATGTTTCGCCGCGTCATACGGCACGATGTGGTCATGCTCGGCGACCGCATGCAGGATCGGCACCTTGATATCGGCAAGCTTCGCCTCGCGCCCGCCGACCGTCATGGTGTCATTGTAGAGCTTGTTGTCCCACATCAGATCCTTGGTGATGGCGCGGAAATATTCGCCCGCAAGCGGCAGCGTGTCGGTCGCCCAGCGGTCGAACATCCGGTACGATTTGACGAACTCGTCGTTCCAGATGTTGTCCCAGAGCTGCACCTGGCTCGCCACTCGCGAGGCCGGACGCAGCATCTCGAACGATTGCAGGATCAATTCGGGCGGCATGTTGCCGACGCTGTCGATCAGGCCGTCAACGTCGAAATAGCGGCGGTCGGCGAAATTCGAGAACAGCTTCATCTCGCGGAAGTCGATCGGCGTGGTGAAGCAGATCAGGTTCTTCATCGGCCCATCGTGATGGATCGCGCCGTAGAGCAGCGACAGCACACCGCCGAAACAATAGCCGATCACCGAGATGTCGGTCTCGCCGGAATCCTGCTGCACGCGGCGGATGCAGTCCGGAATGAAGTCGAGGACGTAGTCCTCCATCCGCAGCGATTTTTCCTCCGGCTTCGGCGCGGTCCAGTCCAGCATGTAGACGTCGAAGCCACGCTTGAGCAGGAATTCGATGAAGCTCTGCCCCGGCACCAAATCGAGGATATAGCCGCGATTGGTGGTCGCCATCACGATCAGCACCGGCACGCGGTAGACCTCGCTCGCCATCGGCCGGTAGTGATAGAGATGCATGGTGCCGCGCGAATGCAATTCGTCCTTCGGTGTCGAGCCGAGCGACGGCCCCGAGTTCGAGAAGTATTCGACGCCCTTGATGCTGCGCTGGATCGCGCGCTGCACCTCAGACTGTACCCGCTCCGAGATCGAGGCGAAATCAAACCCGGTGGGAGCGTTCATTGGCGCTCTCCCTCGGGCGGCGGCTGCCTGGTGCGCGGCGGGCGCGGCGTCGCATGATAGCCGCCCTCGGGCGCCAGCGAGTTGTGGTGCACCTGGTGCAGCAGCGCCTTGATCTCGTTGAGCTGGCCTTCGATCGACTGCAGTCGCTCGGCCATGCCGACGAGCTGGGCGCGGCTCGGCAGGTTCATGGCCAACAGATATTTCTCCATCAGCTCGCCGAGCTGCTTCTGCACGCCCGCCGCGGCGCCACCGGCCTGGTTCATCGCCTTGGAGAATTCAGGCGAGGCCATCAACTGGTTGCCGAAGGAGTTGAACCCCTTCTCCATCTCGCCAATCATCGTCTGCCAGATCACGGCAGGGTCGTTCCCCTTGTCGGCCATTCGGCGTTCCTCCACACCAATTCCGAGCGCTTGCCGCGCTTCCGCTTGTTTGTGCCATACGACACCGTTGCAGCTGATCGGTCAACAGCGCGGCGCGACCGGCGACGTCGAAAGCCTTCTGCGCTGCGTCAAACCGTGCCATACAAGTTACTAACCGCGATACCAGCAGGGGATGCCCGTGACCTCGCTTGCCCACCAGCCGCCGCAGATTGTCCACGCCAATGGCATCGACATCTGTTACGAGATTTTCGGCGATGCGGATGCCGAGCCGTTGCTGCTGATCATGGGACTCGGCGCCCAGATGATCCATTGGGATGATGAATTCTGTCGACAGCTCGCCGCACGCGGTTTTCGCGTGATTCGCTTCGACAACCGGGATATCGGAAAATCCTCGCATCTGAGCGGCGGCAAGCGCCTCACCGCGCTCGAGTTGCTCAAGCTGCGCTTCCTGAAGATCCCGGTCGCCGCGACTTACCGACTGATCGACATGGCACGCGACACCATCGCCCTGATGGACGCGCTCGGAATCCGCACAGCGCATATCGTCGGCGCCTCGATGGGCGGCATGATCGCGCAGGAGATCGCGATCACCTTTCCGGAGCGCGTGCGCTCATTGACCTCGATCATGTCGACCACGGGCAATCCCAAAATCCCCGGGCCGACCCGCGAGGCGGGCGCGGTGCTGATGGCGCCGCCGCCGGCGACGAAGGAGGAATATTTCGTGCGCTTCGCGCAGACCTGGAAGGTGCTGCGCAACGGTTCGTTCCCGGAGGACGAAGCGCTCGATCCCGAGCGCGCGCGGCGCACCTATGAGCGCGGCCTCAATCCGGCCGGCGTCGGCCGCCAGCTCCGCGCCATCCTGGCCTCCGGCAGCCGCAAGGAGCGGCTCGCCAGCGTCAAGGCCCCGACGCTGGTGATCCACGGCACGGTCGATCCGCTGGTGCATCCCGACGGCGGCAAGGACACGGCCGCATCGATCCCGGGCGCCAAGCTCCTGATGGTCGAACGCATGGGCCATGCGCTGCCGATCCCGATGTGGCCTGAGATCATCGGCGCGATCGACCAACACGCGCATCAGGCGACGGCGAAGGCAGCGTAAGTTCCTTGGTCGCGATCCAGATCACGTGACGCGCGCCGCCGCCCTGGCCGGTGGCGCGGACGGCAATTTCGTTCACGGCAAAGCCGGCGCGGCGAAGCGTGCTTGAGAATTTCGGATGCGGCCCGGACGACCAGACCGCCAGCACGCCGCCCTGACGGAGCGCCGTGTGTGCGATTCTCAGTCCGCCGACGTCATACAACGCGTCATTGGCCTTGCGGGTGAGGCCTTCCGGACCGTTATCGACGTCGAGCAGGATGGCATCGAAGGCGAGCGGGTGCCGTTCGATCTCCTGCGCGACGTCGACCTCCCGAATGCTCACGCGCGGATCGTCAAGGCAATCACCAAAGATCTCCGCCATCGGCCCTCGCGCCCAGCTGACGACCGCCGGCACCAGCTCAGCCACCACGATCTGCGCGCCGCTGCCGAACACGGCAAGCGCCGCCCGGAGCGTAAAGCCCATGCCGAGGCCGCCGATCAGCACGCGCGGCTTGGCGACCTTCTCGATGCGCTTTGCGGCAAGCGTGGCGAGCGCGGCCTCCGAGCCCGACAGGCGACTGTTCATCAACTCGTTGGTGCCGAGCTTGATGGAGAATTCGCGCCCGCGCCGCATCAGGCGCAACTCGTCCTCGGTGCCGGGAATGCGTGCGGTATCGATCTTTTCCCACGGAATCATGGACGGCTTCTAGCATGGCCGGCCGGCGCAGGCCCACCGAACCAGGTCTCCTCGCGGTAACTTTGTGACCTCCCGATACTCTCTTTCGGCCAGCCGCCGCGGTCCCTATACAGGTCGCAACGCGCGACCGACGCGCGATCGATCACCGGGAGTTTCAGATGAACCTCAAGTTCCAGCCGCTGGCGGCCGTCGCTGCCGCCCTCCTTCTTGCGCTCCTTGCGCCTGCCGCGATGGCGGCCACCAGCGCCGCCCAGCAGGAGGCCAATCGCCAGGCCGTGCTCGCCTTCTACGAGAAGGGCCTGAACCAGAAGGATGCCGACGCCGCGCTTGCTTATGTCGGCAACCGTTATGTCCAGCACAATCCCGGCGCCACCGACGGTCCCGAAGGCTTCCGCAAGTTCATCGCCTTCCTGCGCGAGAAATTCCCGAACTCGCATAGCGAGATCAAGCAATCATTCGTCGACGGCGACTATGTCATCCTCCACGTCCACGCCGTGCGCGAGCCGGGCACCCGCGGCAACGCCATCGTCGACATCTTCAAGCTGGAGAACGGCAAGATCGTCGAGCACTGGGACGTGGTGCAGCCGATCCCGGAGAATCCGGCGAACGGCAACACGATGTTCTGAGGACCAAAGCGTTTTCGAGCGAAGTGGACACCGGTTCGCGTGAAGAAAACGCGTTAAAACCAGAATCAACTGCGCACCCGGACCTACCGGCTGCGCCCGAGCCGGCGCTGCGTCGGAAACAACTGCAGCTGCCAGCGGCGCGCCACCTCGCCCCAGACGCCCTTGGGCATGAACAGCATGATCAGGATGGCGAGCGTGCCCAGCACGACCAGATAGAGGCTGCCATACTGGGCGAGATAGGTGACGAGCCCCCAGAGCAGCAGCACACCGACCATCGGGCCCTCGATGGTGCGCACGCCGCCGATCACCACGATGAAGATCACATAGGCCGTCCAGTCGGTGACGCTGAAGGCGGCGTCGGGCGAGATCCGCGCCTTCTGCAAATAGACCACAGCGCCGACCATTCCGGTGGCGAAGGCGACCGCGATCCACAGCGCGTGACGGATCCGCGCCGTGCGCACGCCGACACTGCGCGCCGCCGCCGCATTGTCCCGGCTTGCCGCGAGCGCAAGGCCCATGCGCGAGCGCATGAAGGCGTAGATGCCGAGCGTCACCAGCACGGCGAGCGCCAGCGCGAGCCAGTAGACCAGCACGTCGCGCGCCGCCGCCGGACGCAGTCCCAGCAACGCCTGCACCGTCTTCAGCCCGACCATGTGCGACAATTCGCCGGGCGAGATCGACATCCCGGTGCCGCCGCCGAGCGACTTGAACTGCGCGCAGATCAGCCGCAGCGCTTCCGCTGCCACCCAGCTGCCGATCGCGAAGTAAGGCCCCTCGAGCCGGAACAGCAGCGGCCCGAGCGCTGCTGCGATCAGCGCCGCGAGCAGTCCCGCCAGCGGGATCGCGGCGACCGGATCGAGCCCCAGCATCACGATGCCGGCAAACAGCGCATAGGCACCGAGCCCGACAAAGGCCTGCTGCCCGACCGACACCAAACCGCCCCACCCCGCCAGCGCATTCCAGAGCTGTGCCAGGGTCAGCATTGTGAACACGAAGATCAGGTCCTGAACCAGGCTGCGCGATGCGACTGCCGGCAACATCGCAAGCAACAGCACGACAGCAACGCCGATGACCGCCGCGATCCGCGACAGCCGCGTGCCGACCCGCATGTGCCACACTGGAACATCCACTGGCCGATCCTCGCGGCTTGCCGGGATCGGGATGCTTTCGACGCTCATGTTCGCCTCGCCGGGAACAGGCCGCGCGGCCGCACCATCAGGACCGCAAGGAAGGTGAGATGGCCGGCCAGGATCTGCCATTC
>Ga0153933_1000181_pt1 | contig 31641 bp, 25 predicted proteins | sample TSNJ017MetaG_FD_102275 | JGI IMG/M metagenome (GOLD analysis project Ga0153933, IMG submission 102275) | Attine ant fungus gardens microbial communities from New Jersey, USA - TSNJ017 MetaG | ecosystem: Host-associated > Fungi > Mycelium > Unclassified | place: USA: New Jersey, Wharton State...
ATCCTTGAAAGGAGGTGATCCAGCCGCAGGTTCCCCTACGGCTACCTTGTTACGACTTCACCCCAGTCTCTGACCCGACCGTGGTAGGCTGCCTCCCGTTGCCGGGTTAGCGCACCTGCTTAAGGTCAAACCAAATCCCATGGTGTGACGGGCGGTGTGTACAAGGCCCGGGAACGTATTCACCGCGGCATGCTGATCCGCGATTACTAGCGATTCCACCTTCATGTACTCGAGTTGCAGAGTACAATCTGAACTGAGACGGCTTTTAGAGATCAGCACGATGTCACCATCTAGCTTCCCACTGTCACCGCCATTGTAGCACGTGTGTAGCCCAGGACATAAGGGCCATGAGGACTTGACGTCATCCCCACCTTCCTCGCGGCTTATCACCGGCAGTCTCCTTAGAGTGCTCAACTAAATGGTAGCAACTAAGGACGGGGGTTGCGCTCGTTGCGGGACTTAACCCAACATCTCACGACACGAGCTGACGACAGCCATGCAGCACCTGTCTCCGGTCCAGCCGAACTGAAGAACTCCGTCTCTGGAGTCCGCGACCGGGATGTCAAGGGCTGGTAAGGTTCTGCGCGTTGCGTCGAATTAAACCACATGCTCCACCGCTTGTGCGGGCCCCCGTCAATTCCTTTGAGTTTTAATCTTGCGACCGTACTCCCCAGGCGGAATGCTTAAAGCGTTAGCTGCGCCACTAGTGAGTAAACCCACTAACGGCTGGCATTCATCGTTTACGGCGTGGACTACCAGGGTATCTAATCCTGTTTGCTCCCCACGCTTTCGTGCCTCAGCGTCAGTATCGGGCCAGTGAGCCGCCTTCGCCACTGGTGTTCTTGCGAATATCTACGAATTTCACCTCTACACTCGCAGTTCCACTCACCTCTCCCGAACTCAAGATCTTCAGTATCAAAGGCAGTTCTGGAGTTGAGCTCCAGGATTTCACCCCTGACTTAAAGACCCGCCTACGCACCCTTTACGCCCAGTGATTCCGAGCAACGCTAGCCCCCTTCGTATTACCGCGGCTGCTGGCACGAAGTTAGCCGGGGCTTATTCTTGCGGTACCGTCATTATCTTCCCGCACAAAAGAGCTTTACAACCCTAGGGCCTTCATCACTCACGCGGCATGGCTGGATCAGGCTTGCGCCCATTGTCCAATATTCCCCACTGCTGCCTCCCGTAGGAGTTTGGGCCGTGTCTCAGTCCCAATGTGGCTGATCATCCTCTCAGACCAGCTACTGATCGTCGCCTTGGTAGGCCATTACCCTACCAACTAGCTAATCAGACGCGGGCCGATCTTTCGGCGATAAATCTTTCCCCGTAAGGGCTTATCCGGTATTAGCACAAGTTTCCCTGTGTTGTTCCGAACCAAAAGGTACGTTCCCACGCGTTACTCACCCGTCTGCCGCTGACGTATTGCTACGCCCGCTCGACTTGCATGTGTTAAGCCTGCCGCCAGCGTTCGCTCTGAGCCAGGATCAAACTCTCAAGTTGGACTTGAAACTTTAAACCGGCTGATCACAACGTTTGACGAGGTCCCACCATTCTTCGCCGACCGAAGTCTGCGAGCTGCCCACGATTCACATCGCTGGCAACGATGGTGTAACCTTTAAACGTGTACCGCCGAAGTCTTTCGTCCACCCTCGGAAAGTCAAAAGCCGAAGCCTTCAAGTATTCCGAGAGACGCAAGGACTCCGCCGTCCACGTTTCTCTTTCTTCATCTTCACTTGTCAAACAGCCCGGGATCCGATGACCCCACACCCTAGAGGGTGGTTCTACCCCTCAGCAACCGACGGTGAACCCCAGCCAACCCAACTAGGTCGACCGTTGCGTCACTCATCGAAGTGAGGAGCATGAAGGGCGCGAATGCTTGCCTTGGCCTCGTGGGCCAATGCAGCGCCGCGCTCAGTGGGTGCCTTATAGGCCCAGCCCTTCGGACCTGTCAACACTCATCGTCAAGAAATCGTCGCATGACGACGAACTTTTTTCAGAGGCGGAAAAGTCGAGATTTTTAGGGACCTTGCGCCGCACTTGAGCCACAATCCTGCGACGTTCTGACTGTATCGTATGCAATGAACCGCTCGAAACCTGTGGGGGCTCGGGTGGTTTTTCTGGGGACCAGGCGATTTTCTCCAAGAAGTCGTCGCCTCTTCCCTTCACGGCCGAGCAACATCGAGAGATCTGCACACCATTGACGTTCGAGATAGCGGCTAGCTAATGGCCTTCGTCTCCCGGACTTCCGTGCGTGTGGCTCGCCACGCTACCGAATTCCTCTCGCTGTGGAGGAAAGACGGGGCACGAGGACGAGCAAAGGTTGGTCGCATGTTGATGGAATTCGGGGGGATGCAGGGTTGAGCCAACGGGCGTCACGCGGCAGCGGCTATGGGCGCGAGACCGGGATGATCGATCTCGGTCACGAGCCGCCGCTTTCCGTTGACGGCACCGAGGCTGCGGTGATCGACCGCCGCCGTGTCTCCGTACAATGGTTCAGCGGCACCATCCTCACCGGTCTGTGCGGCGCGGCCCTCATCGGCGGCGCCGTTTTTGCGTCGCTCGACGGCGAGATGACCTTCGCCAAGGTGCCGGAACGCGTCGAAGGCGCGCTCCGCGGCGCGCTCGGCGCCAATGACCGCGTCGTCAGCCTGCACAAGGGCGACCGCCTGCCGCCGCCGAGCGAATCCTCGGCCTCGCGCAGCCTGGTCCGCGTCTCGACCGTGACCCGCGTCGGCAATCGCGACGTGATGCGGGTACGCCCCTTCATCCGGATCGCCGGCAATCTCTCGATGACCACGAGCGACCTGTCGGCCAAGATTCCACCGTTCAACGCCCAACGCATGCTGACCGATGTCGGCTCCGACACGCCGGCCGCGGCCGAGGATCCCAATGCGGCCGATGCCGCCGAGCCCGACGCCGAGGTCTCGTTCGTCACCAAGGATCTCTCGACCGTGCTGCCGAAGGCGAAGCTCGCCGCCGTCGTTGCGCTCGACGACGTCCTGATGCGGGTCCGCGATGCCGCCAACTGGCACGGCTCCGGCAACTCGGTGCGCTACACGCTCGCCAGCGCCGCGGCGGATGCGACCGGCGCCTCCGATATGAAGATGGCCTATGCCGCCGAAGGCAACGCCTCCGATCCGTATGCGGGTTTCGAGACCCGCGTGGTGCCGGAGAACGTCACCCTGCTGCCCAAGACCAACGACCAGGTCACCGGCGGCAATCCGACCGGCGAGCGGGTTCACGTCGTCAAGAAGGGCGACACCATCACCTCGATCCTGCGCGACCAGGGCGCAACGCCCGACGAGGCCAAGGCGATCGCCGCCAATCTCGGTCCGCGCGGCCGCGACGGCGGCCTCAAGGAAGGCCAGAAGGTGCGGATCCTGATGGCGCCGGCAGCACCGGGCATGCGGTTGCAGCCCTACCGCGTCATCGTCGCCAATGATTCGGTGATCGAAGCCGTCGCCGCGCTGTCGGACATGGGCAAATATGTCGCCGTCGACGTCGCGAGCATGAACACCGTCACCGACACCACCGACAACGCCAAGGACGATGACGACGACGAGGATGATGGCACCGGCGTGCGGCTCTATCAGAGCATTTACGAGACCGCGCTGCGCAACAAAGTGCCGCCGACCGTGATCGAGGACATGGTCAAGATCTACTCCTACGACGTCGATTTCCAGCGCAAGGTGCAGCCCGGCGATTCCTTCGACGTGTTCTATGCCGGCGAGGACGAGGGCGTCACCAGCACGGAAAAGACCGAAGTGCTCTACGCCGCGCTGACGGTCGGCGGCGAGACCAAGAAATATTACCGCTTCCAGAGCGCCGACGACGGCCTCGTCGACTATTATGACGAGACCGGCAAGAGCGCGAAGAAATTCCTGGTGCGCAAGCCGGTCGCCAACGCGATCATGCGCTCCGGCTTCGGCGGCCGCCGCCATCCGATCCTCGGCTATGTGAAGATGCATACCGGCGTCGACTGGGCCACCGCCTACGGCACGCCGATCTTCGCCTCCGGCAACGGCGTGCTCGAGAAGGTCGGGCTCGAGGGCGGCTACGGCAAATACATCCGCATCAAGCACGCCAACGGCTATGAGACGGCCTACGGCCACATGTCCGCCTTCGCCAAGGGCATGGAGATCGGCAAGAAGGTGCGGCAGGGCCAGGTGATCGGCTTCGTCGGCTCGACCGGCCAGTCGACCGGCCCTCATGTGCACTACGAAATCCTGGTCAACGGCCGCTTCGTCGACCCGATGCGGGTCAAGCTGCCGCGCGGCCGATCGCTCGAGGGCCCGATTCTTGCGGCCTTCGAGAAAAAGCGCGACGAGATCGACGCCCAGATGGCCAGCCGCGGCAGCTCGCGCATCGTCTCCGACGCCAGCACCCCGCCGCAGACGCGATCCATCACCAACCGCTGATCTGCGACCCGGCCGTCAGGCATCCTCCCGTCGAGCGTCGGCAATGCCGGCCTGCGGTCTGATCAAATTTCACCTCGCCAGACGGGAACCGGGATGGCAGCCATCGGGTTGATTCGTCAGTGAAACCTCCAATGGAGGGTGACATGGAGAACTGGACGAACGCAAAACTCTGCGACATCGCAAACCTGGTCCTCGGCGCAGTTCTGTTTCTGTCGCCCTGGCTGTTCAGGTTCGATGCCGGAGCGGCCTCGACCAACGCCCACAGCGCCGGCCTCGCGATTGCGATCCTAGCAATTGCCGCGCTCGCGGCATTCGCGGTCTGGGAGGAGTGGCTGAACCTGATCGTCGGGCTTTGGACGCTGGTGTCGCCGTGGGTCCTTGGTTTCCAGGGGACCACAGCAATGACCGTGACGGCGGTGATCGGCATCGCCGTCGCGATCCTCGCCGCGATCGAAATCTGGGAGATGACCCAGCATCCGCCTCGGCTCACAACGCACAGCTGAGGCATCGACGTCGAGTACCCTACCCGCTGCACGGAATCGGCGGCGGGCGGGGGTCTCGCTGTGCTCCAGCAGGATTTGCGCAGGGAATGACCTCATGACCCGCCTCACCCGCGACGACGTGCTGAAGGCTGTCAGCCAGGCCGACGACGTCACCATCGCCCGGATCATCGCATCCGGTGCGACCGTCACCGAGCTCGCCGAAGCGCAGGCCTGGCTCACCAATGACGAGCCGCTGATGAACGCCGGCAAGCCGCTGGCCACCGGCCGCGCCCGCGAGCTGATCGATATCCTGTCCGAACTCGATGCCGGCGATGACGACGAGCCCGGACAACCGAGCCCGCCGATCGTTCCGGAAGAATGACCGAGACGAAAAACCCTCCCCACGGGCTGCGGGGAGGGTTTTTATCGATGCGCGTCAGTTCAGCTTGCGCTCTTCAGTTCAGCTTGCACTTTTCAGTTCAGCTTGCGCTTGGAGACCGGCGCCTCGAACGGCACGATGTCGGCGGTGTTGGGCACCTGACCGTTGAAGGTCAGCACATTGCCCTTGACCGAGATCACGACCTTGTCGCCGTCCTTGACCTCGCCCGCCAGGATCATCTCGGCGAGCGGATCCTGCACGCTGCGCTGGATCACACGCTTCAACGGACGGGCGCCATAGGCCGGATCCCAGCCCTTCTCCGCCAGCCAGTCGCGCGCCTTCGCATCGAGCTCCAGTGTGATCTTGCGATCCTCGAGCAGCCTGGTCAGCCGCGCGAACTGGATCTCGACGATTCGGCCCATCTCGCTCTTCTGCAGGCGATGGAACAGGATGATCTCGTCGACGCGGTTCAGGAATTCCGGCCTGAAATGCGCCCGCACGACGCCCATCACCTGATCGCGCACGGCAGCGGTGTCCTCGCCCTCCGGTTGATTCACCAGGAAGTCCGAACCGAGGTTCGAGGTCATGATGATCAGCGTGTTGCGGAAATCGACGGTGCGGCCCTGACCATCGGTCAGGCGGCCGTCATCGAGCACCTGCAACAGCACGTTGAACACGTCCGGATGCGCCTTCTCGATCTCGTCGAACAGCACGACTTGGTAGGGCCGGCGCCGCACCGCTTCGGTGAGCGCCCCGCCCTCGTCATAGCCGACATAGCCGGGAGGCGCGCCGATCAGCCGCGAGACCGAGTGCTTCTCCATGAACTCGGACATGTCGAGACGGACCATCGCGGTCTCGTCGTTGAAAAGTTCAGCGGCGAGCGCCTTGGTCAGTTCGGTCTTGCCGACGCCGGTAGGGCCCAGGAACATGAACGAGCCGGTCGGCCGGTTCGGGTCCTGTAGCCCGGCGCGCGCGCGGCGCACCGCGGTTGCCACCGCACGCACTGCTTCGGCCTGGCCGACGACGCGCTTGGCGAGGCTCTCCTCCATCTTCAGGAGCTTGTCCTTTTCGCCCTCGAGCATCTTGTCGACCGGCACGCCGGTCCAGCGCGAGACGACCTGCGCGATGTGGTTGGCGGTGACCGCCTCCTCCATCATCTCGCCGCCATTCTCGCGCGCTTCGACGTCCGTGAGCTTGCGCTCCAGCTCGGGAATCCGGCCATAGGCCAGTTCGCCCGCCTTCTGGAATTCGCCGCGGCGCTGTGCGTTGGCAAGCTCGACGCGAAGCGCGTCGAGTTCGCTCTTCAGCTTCTGCGCGTTGGAGAGCTTGCTCTTCTCCGCGCTCCAGCGCGCCGTCAGCGCCGCCGACCTCTCCTCGAGATCCGCCAGTTCCTTCTCCAGGCTCTGGAGGCGGCTCCTCGAGCCGGCATCGTTCTCCTTCTTCAGCGCCTCCTGCTCGATCTTCAGCCGGATGATGTCGCGATCCAGCGAATCGAGCTCCTCGGGCTTGGAATCGACCTGCATCTTCAGCCGCGCTGCGGCCTCGTCCATCAGGTCGATGGCCTTGTCCGGCAGGAAACGGTCGGTGATGTAGCGGTTCGACAGCGTGGTCGCAGCCACCAATGCGGAATCGGTGATGCGCACGCCGTGATGCTGCTCGTACTTGTCCTTCAGGCCGCGCAGGATCGAGATGGTGTCCTCGACCGTCGGCTCGCTGACATAGATCGGCTGGAACCGGCGCGCCAGCGCCGCATCCTTCTCGACATGCTTGCGGTACTCGTCGAGCGTGGTCGCGCCGATGCAATGCAGTTCGCCGCGGGCGAGCGCGGGCTTGAGCAGGTTGGACGCGTCCATCGCGCCGTCGGCCTTGCCGGCGCCGATCAGCGTGTGCATCTCGTCGATGAACAGGATGATGCCGCCCTCGGCGGACGAGACCTCCTGCAACACGGATTTCAGCCGCTCCTCGAACTCGCCGCGGTATTTCGCACCGGCGATCAGCGCGCCCATGTCGAGCGACAGCAGCTTCTTGTCCTTCAGGCTCTCCGGCACGTCGCCATTGAGGATGCGCAGCGCAAGGCCCTCGACGATCGCGGTCTTGCCGACGCCGGGCTCGCCGATCAGCACTGGATTGTTCTTGGTCCGTCGCGACAGAACTTGAATCGTGCGGCGGATTTCCTCGTCGCGGCCGATCACCGGGTCGAGCTTGCCGTCGCGCGCAGCCTGGGTCAGGTCGCGGGCATATTTCTTCAGCGCGTCATAGGCGTTCTCGGCCGTCGCACTGTCGGCGGTGCGGCCCTTGCGCAGCGCTTCGATCGCCGCATTGAGATTTTGCGCCGTGACGCCGCCCTTGCTGAGGATGCCAGCTGCCTCGCTGCCCTTGTCGAGCGCAAGTCCAAGCAGCAGCCGCTCGACGGTAACAAAGCTGTCGCCCGCCTTGTCGGCGGCTTTCTCCGCCGCATCGAAGGCGCGCGCCAGCTCCGGCGCCAGGTAGACCTGCCCGGCTCCGCTGCCCGACACTTTCGGCAGCTTGTTCAGCGCCTCTTCGGTGGCTTTGAGGATCGCCCGGGAATTGCCGCCCGCACGGTCGATCAGACCGCCGGCGAGCCCCTCATTGTCGTCCAGCAGCACCTTCAGGAGATGCAAGGATGAGAACTGCTGGTGACCATCGCGCATTGCGAGCGACTGGGCAGACTGGATGAATCCGCGCGAGCGCTCGGTGTACTTCTCTACGTTCATTTTGTTTCCCTCGGCCTGCCATCGTCACCCATCAGGCATGACAACGGCATCTTCATTGGGTTTCCGCGGGCCGCGTTGACGTTCCTCAACCAGCCTCTGGTCGTCGCCATCATTTGTTAGGCTTGCCGCAGATGTGGGCACTTGGTTCCAAAACGGAAGACCCACAGTCTGCGATTTCGCCCGATGATCTCAGCGCCGCACGACGGCGACAAGGTAGCGGCAGGGCTGAGCAGTCTCATTACGGAAGACAATGTCCGACGGCGGACCGAGCTCGACGCGGTCACCCGCGGCCAGCTCGTGGCGGATCGCCCCCTCCATCAGGACGAGACGTCCGCTGATGACCCAGACCACCTGACGAATCAGGTGATAGGCGCTGGCGGGAAAGCCGACCTCCCGTTTGGCAGGAAGCTCGATCTCCACCAGTTCCAGCGGATTGGCGGGGTGCAGGAACACCTGCCGCCGCAGATAGTCCGCCTTCGGATCACGCCACACAGGCTGATCGTCGGCACGCTGCAGACGAGAGCCCTCCGATACCACCGGCTCGAACAGCGCGGCCATGGTCAGACCATAGGCAGTAGCGATCCGCGACAGCGTGGCTGCCGTGGGGCTCGCCTCTGCCCGCTCGACCTTGCTCAGCATGGCCTTGGAGACCCCGGCCCGCCCGGCCAGTTCCGCGAGCGACCAGCTGCGGCCCTCCCGTTCGGCCCGGATCCGCCGCCCGAGGCCCTCGTCGGCTTTGTCCTCTATAATTGACATGTCGTCTTATATAGTAGACGATAGAGCCTGTTCAAGAGGAACCTGCCATGATCATTCGCCCCGCCACCGAGCAGGATATCCCTGCGATCACCGCGATCTTCAATGAGGCGGTCGTCAACTCGAACGCGATCTGGACGGAGAAGCAGGATTCTGACGCCGAGCGGCTCGCCTGGATGACTGCGCGGCAGGCGCTGGACTATCCGGTGCTGGTGGCCACCGAGGGGACGACGGTGCTCGGCTACGGCACGTTCGGCGACTTCCGGGCCTTTCCAGGCTACCGCTACAGCGTCGAGCACAGCGTCTACATCCACACCGACCATCGCGGCCGCGGGCTCGGGCGGGTCATCGTCGAGGAACTGGTCGCGGCCGCGACCGCACTCGGCAAGCACGTGATGATCGCCGGCATCGACGGCGGCAATCCCGCCTCGCTCCGCCTGCACGCCAGCCTCGGCTTCGTCGAGGTCGCGCGGATGCCGGAGGTCGGCCGCAAATACGGCCGCTGGCTCGACCTCGTCTTCATGCAGCGGGTGCTGGATGCGGCGGGCGCCCCACGCGCCGACTAGCGCATGATCCGGAAAAGTGTGAAGCGGTGATGCGCCAAACCAGCTAAAGCGGGCGCATGGACATCGCAAAAATCGCCGACATCTACCGCTATCCCGTCAAGGGCCTGACGCCTGAGGCGCTGCCGCGCGCGGACCTGCATGTCGGCCAGACGCTCCGCTCCGACCGCCGCTACGCCATCGAGAACGGGCCGAGCGGGTTCGATCCGTCCGCGCCGACATGGCTGGCCAAGCCGCACTTCCTGATGCTGCAGCGGGACGAATGGCTGGCGCCGCTGCGCGCCCATTTCGACGATGACAGCCATGTGCTGACCTTGCGCCGGGACGGCGTGATGGTGGCCCGGGGCGACCTCGAGACGTCAGAGGGGCGAGCTGCGATCGAACGCTATTTCGCCGAAACGCATGCAGCCCGGATCAAGGGGCCGCCGCGCGTGCTGGCAAGCCCCGGCCACAGCTTCTCCGACGTCGCGCGCAAGGTGGTCTCGATCATCAACCTGGCGAGCCTGCGCGCGATCGAAAACATGGTGCAGGCCCCGGTCCATCCGTTGCGCTTCCGCGCCAATTTCTATGTCGAGGGATGGCCGGCCTGGCATGAAGCCACGTTGCTCGACCAGACCATCACGATCGGCAGCGCGCGGGCGAAGGTCGTGAAGCGCATCACCCGCTGCGCCGCGGTCAATGTCGATCCCGACACCGGCGTGCGCGATCTCATGGTCCCGCAGACGCTGATGCAGCGCTTCGGCCACAATGAATGCGGCATCTATGCCGAGATCATCACCGACGGCAGTGCGGCCGTCGGCGACAGCATCGCCGCCGAGCAGCCGACATTGGTGTAGGACGCCCTTAGTTCGGCATCACATAGGCATAGATCCGGCCGCGCGACACCGGCGCCTCGCGGACGCGATTGCCGTTGTTGCCGGAGATCATGATCGGATTGCCCTTGGCGTCGACGCCGGTGATGATGCCGACGTGACCGCCGCCGCGGCGGCCCATCACGGCGATGGCACCGACCTCCGGCCCGGAGACGCGCTGGCCATAATGCGCGAACGAGCTCGCCATGTCGGAGCCGGTGCCGCGATGACCCGTCTTCTCCAGCACCATGTTCATGAAGCGCGCACACCAGAGGCTGCTGCGGCTGGTCGGATTGCCGCCGAGATAACGGCGCGCCGTGTCGACCAGACCGGACGAGCCGAAACTGCTCGTCTCGGCCATGCCGCCGAATGCGGGTGACACGCTGGCATTGGCGTCGGCGAGATCGCGCGTCCGCATCCGTGCGACGCCGCGCTCCCAGCGCGAGAGCCGCGCGGTGTGCCGGTGATGACGATAGGCGTAATGGCGCGCGTGAAAACCGGCATGGGCCGAATGCGCGTGGCGGGAATGAGTGGGACGTGCGGACGCCGGAGCGGCGGAGACGACGGCGAGAGTGAGTGAACACAGAGCCAGCGCCACAACATGAAGCGACCGGCGATACGCAAGCAACTGAACCATACGCGACAAGATCCTCTACAGGCCCCCCAATTCCCCATGCGCTCCGTGCGGAACGCGGCGGGGGTTTTTGAAAGTCGGGATGTGGCGAGAGGAGGACTGGATGTGACGCTGAGGTCACGATTTCTGGGTCATTCCGGGAAAATTCGATGACGAAAAAGCATCCGAATTGCCGCATTGCGGCCCCGGTAATTAATTGCAAATCTAGGGGCGGCAACGAGAAGGAAATTCAAATGCCCCACGCCATCACGAAAGATAATGTCAGGCTCTATTTCGAAGAGGCCGGGAGCGGAACCCCGATCATTTTCCTGCACGAGTTCGCAGCTGATCATACCAACTGGGAACCGCAGATGCGGTACTTCTCGCGCTCCCATCGCTGCATCGCCTATTCCGCGCGCGGCTACACGCCGTCGGATGTGCCGCCGACTGCTGACGTCTACACCTACAAGCACTTCTACACCGACGCGCTGGCGGTGCTCGATCATCTCGGGATCGACAAGGCGCATTTCGTCGGTCTCTCGATGGGCTCCTACTCCTCGCTGCAGATCGGTCTCAACGCACCTGAGCGCGCGCGCTCGATGACGCTCGCCGCCGTCGGCTCCGGCTCGTCGATCGAGAATCTCGACGCCTTCCGCGCGCAATGCCGCGCCAATGCCGAGCAACTGGAGGCGATCGGCTCGGCCGAGGTCGCGAAGGTGACGCGCGAGGCGCCGAGCCGGATTCCGTTCCTGCTGAAGGATCCGCGCGGCCACGCCGATTTCTACGCGGCGCTCGCCCGCCATGACGCGAAGGGCTCGGCGAACACGATGCGCAGCTTTCAAGGCGGCCGTCCCTCGATCTACACCATGCGTGATGCCATTCGGCGCGTGCCGACGCCGGCGCTGATCCTGTGCGGAGATGAGGACGACAATTGCGTCGCGCCGAGCATGTTCCTGAAGCAGCATCTGCCGGCCTCAGGCCTCGCCTTCTTTCCGAAGTCGGGCCACGTGCTCAACCTGGAAGAGCCCGCGCTGTTCAACGAGATGGTCGAGCGCTTCATCGCGCTGGTGGAAGCCGGCCGCTGGCCGGTGCGCGATCCACGGTCGCAGGTCGCCGCTCCGGTTTGAACCGTCATTCCGGGGCGATGCGCAGCATCGAACCCGGAATCCATTTATCCATGGAGACTGCTGCCCGATGGGTTCCGGGTTCACGCTTCGCGTGCCCCGGAATGACAACAGACGTCACTTCCCCTTCTCTCCGCGGCTGAGCAAAAACACGCCCTGCTCGCCGAACATGTTCCAGACCCACCACGGCAGATTGAGCGGCACCGGGCGGCCGTAGAGATCGAGCGCCACCGCGCGCTCCATCTTGACGTTGATCTCGTCGCAGAGCTGCACGAAATCCTTGATGGTGCAGAAGTGGATGTTCGACGTGTCGTACCAGGTTGCCGGCAGATTTTCCGTGCGCGGCATGTGACCACCGATCAGGAGCTGCAGCCGCATCTTCCAGAAGCCGAAATTCGGGAACGAGACGATGGCGCGATGGCCGATCCGCAGCAGATTCTCCAGCACCACGCGCGGCTGCCGCGTCGCCTGCAAGGTCTGCGACAGGATCACATAGTCGAAGGCATCGTCGGGATAGTTGACCAGATCGGTGTCCGCATCGCCCTGCACCACCGCGAGCCCGCGGGCGACGCAGTGATTGACGCCCTCGCGCGACAGCTCGATGCCGCGGCCGTCGATGCCGCGGCTCTCCAAGAGCTCGAGCAGCTCGCCGTCACCGCAGCCGACGTCGAGCACGCGCGAGCCCGGTTGCACCATGTCGGCGACCAAAAGATGGTCGGTGCGATAGCTTCCGGTCCGCTCCGGCGCGACGCCGGCGAGCGGCAGGGTTGGCTGGATGTTCATGACTGGGTGCCGCCGTTTGCAGGTTCACTTGCAGGTTCACTTGCAAGGCCGCGCGCCTTGCCTGCGGCTTGCAGGAAGGCACGCGCGATATCGAAGAATTCGGGCACGTCGAGCAGGAAGGCGTCGTGGCCGCGATCGGTCTCGATCTCGGCGAACGACACCCGCGCGCTTGACGCGTTGAGCGCGTGCACCAGCGCCCGCGATTCCGAAGTCGGGAACAGCCAGTCGCTGGTGAATGACATCACGCAGAAGCGGGTCTTGATGCCGTTGAAAGCCTTCGCCAGCACACCATTGTGGTCGGCGGCGATGTCGAAATAGTCCATCGCGCGCGTCAGATACAAATAGCTGTTGGCGTCGAAGCGCTCGACAAAGGACGAGCCCTGGTAGCGCAGATAACTCTCGACCTGGAAATCCGCGTCGAACGAGAAGGTCGGCAGCTCGCGGTCCTGCATCCGCCGTCCGAACTTGCGATGCAGTGCTGCGTCCGACAGATAGGTGATGTGCGCGGCCATCCGCGCCACTGCGAGCCCGCGATGCGGATGGAGGTCCTCGTCGACATAGCGGCCGCCGCGCCAGTCCGGATCAGCCATCACCGCCTGCCGCCCGAGCTCATGGAACGCGATGTTCTGTGCCGAGTGGCGCGTTGCACAGGCGATCGGAAGTGCGGAGAACACACGCTCCGGATACGCCGCGGTCCATTGCAGCACCTGCATACCGCCCATCGAGCCGCCAACCACGCAGAACAGCGTCGTGATCCCGAGGCGATCGATCAGCATCGCCTGCGCGCGCACCATGTCGGGGATGGTGATGACGGGGAATTCGAGCCCCCACACCTTGCCCGTTGCCGGATTGATCGAGGCGGGTCCGGTCGAGCCCATGCAGCCGCCGATCACGTTGGAGCAGATGATGAAGTATTTGTCGGGATCGAGCGGCTTGCCGGTGCCGACCATGGTGTCCCACCAGCCGGGCTTGCCGGTGACGGGATGGATGTTGTTGACATGCTGGTCGCCGGTCAGCGCGTGGCAGATCAGGATCGCGTTGGAGCGATCGGCATTGAGCTCGCCATAGGTCTGATAGGCGATCTGGAACGGCGCGAGATCGATACCGCAATCGAGCTTGAGCGGCTGGTCCATGCCGAACGTCGCCACCAATGACGACGGATGATCGACCTCCTGGGCGCGATCATCGGTATGGGCCTGCGGGCTCTGTATCGGACGCACGTTGCTCATGTAGGCGACCCTGCCTCCGCGCGGGAGGGCTCGAACAGCAGAATCAGGCCATAAAAAACCCGGCCTGAACAAAGGTTCGGCCGGGAGCTCAACTGTCCCCGGCCTGTTTAGCGAGTTGTTTAACGTGGCTGCAAGCCGGCCGGCTCAAATGACCACGGAGTGAGCCGAAACTAGTCCTCGTGCCCTCGGTCGTCAAGGCGGCCCCGCCACAACGCATGGTTAACCCGCGTCCGAGAGGGCTCGGCTGCGACGTTTCTCTTTGCTTTCGGCGGCCGTCTTTCCTAAGCAGGACACCTGTCCGACAAGGTTTTCGAGATGTCCAAGCCACCCCCGTCACCGCCCACCTTGCAGGAGCTGCGCAAGGAGATCGATGCGATCGACGAGCAGGTTCACCGCCTGTTGATGGCGCGCGGCGACATCATCGACCGCCTGATCCAGGTCAAACAGACCCAGGAGGTCGGCTCGGCGTTCCGCCCGGCGCGCGAGGCCAGCATGATGCGGGAGTTGGTGAAGCGTCATCGCGGCATCCTGCCGCTCGACACCATCGAGAGCATCTGGCGCGTCATCATCTCGACCTTCACTTACGTCCAGGCGCCGTTTGCGGTGCATGCCGATGTTTCCGTCGGGGAATCGGCCATGCGCGACTCGGCGCGGTTTCACTTCGGCTTCGTGGTGCCCTACGTGTCGCATTTCAGCGCGCAGGCCGCGGTCGAGGCGGTGGCGAAATCCAAGGGCGATCTGGCTTTGGTCTCGGCGATCTCGAGCCGCACGCCGTGGTGGAACGCGCTCGAAGCCGATGGCGCGCCGAAGATCATCGCGCGGGTGCCGTTCCTCGAGCGCGCCGACCATCCCGCCGCGCTGCCGGTGTTCCTGGTTTCGCGCGTCGCCGACGACGCCATGGTCACCGAGGTCCAGATATGGAGCGTGCGCGTCTCCGGCTGGAACGCCGACGTCGCCCGCGCGCTGGCGCCGCTCGCCGAGATCGTCGCCGTGCCTGACACCGCCTTCGACGGCGCGGCGCTTCTGGTCTCGGTCACAGCCACCGGATTCGAGACCATCAAGCTCGCTCTGATCAAGGCCGGCGCCTCGGTGCGCTCGTCAGCCCTCGTCGGCAGCCACGCAACGCGCTATACGGTGCCCCCTAACGGGTCGGCCAAGAGCCAGGCCAACAGCTAGCCTGTCTGCTAGATTCTCGTTTCGACGCGTTTTCTTGACGCGAACCGGTATCCACTTCGCTGGAAAACGCTCTGTTCGGAGTTGAAGATGTCCCGCCCCGTGCCGAATCCCGGCATCCTCGATATTGCGCCCTACACGCCCGGCAAGAGCCCGGTGCCGGAACCGGGCCGCAAGGTGTTCAAGCTGTCAGCCAATGAGACGCCGCTTGGCCCCTCGCCGAAGGCGATGGACGCCTACCGGCATGCGGTCGACCATCTCGAGGACTATCCGGAAGGCACCTCGCGCGTGCTGCGCGAGGCGATCGGCCGCACCTTTGGCCTCGATCCCGACCGGATCATCTGCGGCGCCGGCTCCGACGAGATCCTCAATCTGCTTGCGCACACCTATCTCGCACCCGGCGACGAGGCGATCTCGACCGCCCACGGCTTCCTCGTCTACCCGATCGCCACCATGGCGAACGGCGCGAACAACGTCGTCGCGGCGGAGACCAATTTCACCGCCGATGTCGACGCCATCCTCAGGGTCGTGACGCCACGCACAAAACTGATCTGGCTCGCCAACCCGAACAACCCGACCGGCACCTATCTGCCGTTCGACGAGGTCAAGCGGCTGCGCGCCGCGCTTCCCTCGCATGTGCTGCTGGTGCTCGACGCGGCTTACGCCGACTACGTCTCGCGCAACGATTACGAGATGGGCATCGAGCTGGTGGCGACCACCGAGAACACGGTGGTGACGCACACCTTCTCGAAGATCCACGGGCTTGCCGCGCTGCGCGTCGGCTGGATGTTCGGCCCGGCGCACATCGTCGATGCGTGCAACCGCATCCGTGGGCCCTTCAACGTCTCGGCGCCGGCGATGCTGGCGGCGGCGGCTGCGATCGAGGACAGCGCGCATGTGCAGACGTCGAAGGCCCACACTGCGCAATGGCGCAACTGGTTGACCGAGGAGATCGGCAAGCTCGGGCTCGAGGTGACGCCGAGCGTCGCCAACTTCGTGCTGATCCACTTCCCGACCGCGAAGGGCAAGACCGCCGACGAGGCCGACGCCTATCTCACCCGGCGCGGCCTCGTGCTGCGCGCGCTGAAGAACTACCAATTGCCGCATGCGCTGCGCATGACCATTGGCACCGAGGAAGCCAACCGCCTCGTGGTCGAGGCCTTGCGCGACTTCCTGGCCGGAAAGTGATGACCGACGTGACCACTGCACCCATTTTCAACCGCGTCGCGCTGATCGGCTTCGGCCTGATCGGCGGCTCGATCGCGCGCGGCGCCCGCGCCCAAGGCCTGGTCGGCGAGATCGTCGCCACCGCGCGCTCGGAGAAGACCCGCGCACGCGTCGCCGAGCTCGGCGTCGTCGATCGCGTCGTCGCCACCAATGTAGAGGCGGTTGCGGATGCCGATCTCGTCATCCTCTGCATCCCCGTCGGCGCCTGCGGTCCGGTCGCGGCCGAGATCGCGCCCCATCTGAAGCGAGGGGCCATCATCTCCGACGTCGGCTCGGTGAAGGGCGCCGTCGTCAAGGACATGGCGCCGCATTTGCCTGATGGCGTGCATTTCGTCCCCGCGCATCCGGTCGCCGGCACCGAGAATTCCGGCCCGGATTCCGGCTTCGCCGAGCTCTTCATCAACCGCTGGTGCATCCTGACGCCGCCCGAGGGCACCGATCCCGATGCGACCACACGGCTGCGCGCCTTCTGGGCCGCGCTCGGCGCCAAGGTCGAGATCATGACGCCGGATCATCATGACCTCGTGCTCGCGATCACCAGCCATCTGCCGCATCTGATCGCCTACACCATCGTCGGCACCGCCGACGAGCTGGCCGAGGTGACGGAATCCGAGGTCATAAAATTCTCCGCCGGCGGCTTTCGCGATTTCACCCGCATCGCAGCCTCCGATCCGACGATGTGGCGCGATGTGTTCCTCGCCAACAAGGATGCGGTGCTGGAGATGCTCGGCACCTTCAGCGAGGATCTCGCAAAGCTCACCCGCGCGATGCGGCGCGGCGACGGCGATGCGCTGTTCGACCACTTCACCCGCACCCGCGCCATCCGCCGCGGCATCGTCGAGACCGGCCAGGACTCCGCCGCCCCCGACTTCGGCCGTCAGCACGGCAATCTGGCGAAGAAGGGCGAATAGCGCGGCGCTCTCCGTTTTCGTCGTCCCGGCGCAGGCCGGGACCCATACTCCGCGGCCGATGTTGTTGGAGGGACTCGCCGTACCAGCGTTGTGCAACAATCAGCATCGGTGGTTATGGGTCCCGGCCTGCGCCGGGACGACACCGAGTATGTTGCGATCCAATCAGATCGTTCGCGATGATCTCGCGGTCTTCGGACGCTTCGCTGCGGCATGATGCGTAGCAGCGCGGCTCTTCGTCTTCGCGTCGAGCGCCGCCTGCTGCGTCTTGGCGCCACCGCGGTGATGGGCATATTCCTGGCCATCGATCGGCGCCAGATGCGGCGGGTCGAAAGCAAGATAAGGACGGCCGACGCCGAACGCGCTGCCATGCGCGTCCATCCATTTCCAGAGTTTCTCCGACGATGCCCAGCGCTCGTCACGGGTTGCGCCGTCGATGCTGACGATGTCGGCCGCGAGCCCGTGGCCGTAGCCGCCGTGGAAGCTGCCGCCGTGATACGACCTTGTGCTGGCCGCCTTCAGCCCGCTTGCAATCGACTGGCGGTAGTCGTCGCGGAAGGCGCTGGTGATGCCGGGCGACAGGCCGGCCTGTTCCGCGGCGAGCAGCGCATGGAACAGCTTCAGCTTGAAGCTCCGATCGACCCCCCCGATGACGTAGTCCATCATGGACATGCCGGCCTTATCCGCCGCCTTGGTGTCCTTCCAGGCGAAATCCTCATCGACCAGCTTGGTGAAGGTTCTGGTGACCGTCACCATCTTCTTCTTTCGCTTGATGGTAACCTGGCGTTGCTCCGGCACCTTGATGCTGTCTTCCTTGGGCGTCCTTTGATAGAGCGCCCACAGGTAGCGGTCGACGCAGACATTCACGTCCCAGCACTCGTCGAGGATTGCGACGGAGTCCATCGGCGCCTTGGCCGCGCGCGGCTGCGCATCCGGTGTGCTCCCGGTCGGCGCCTCGGACGGTTGCGTTTCCACAGGCAGCGCCGGATCGGTCAACGCGGCTTCGACGACAGGTTTCGCCTCTTGCGAAGCCGGCGCCGGGTTGGCGGTCGCCACCGCTTGCGATGGGCTCGTGGTCATCGCTTTGGCAACATCGACAGCGGCATCCGGCGTGTTCGCTGCCGGCGCCTGCACTGGTTGGGTTTCGACCGGTTGGGCCAACGCGGCCTCGACGACTGGTTTCGTCTCCTGCGAAGCCGGCGCGGAATTGGCGGTCGCGATGGCTTCCGATTCGTCCGCGGTCATCGCATCATTCGAGGTGGCAGTTGCCGGTGATGAAGCGGACACGGCGTCGGCAGCGACAACAGGCGCGCGGGACTCATCGACTGACGCGCTGATCTTCTCGATGCCCGGCGAACCGAACGCCACAAGCCAGGTGACAATGCAGCCGGACAGAACCACTGGCCCGCACAACGCCGCCGATACCCGCCGCGAGTTCATCATTCCCAGCCTCCGCAGGCTCCTCAAGGAGCCAGGTTGCACAGCCAAGCATGTTGACGAGGCCGATTGTCGGCTCACGGAATGGTCGCGCAATGGCGAAAGAAGGTTAACGGTCGATCTTTCCCCAGGATGTTGCCCGAATGCAACGCGCGCCGGCGCGCGGAACAAGAGCCGCAGGGGCTGCGATATCGCTCAGAACAGCGGCGGAATCTGTCCGACTTTCAGCGGGCCCAGGAACACCGCGCCGTCGGCGAAGCGGAGCGGGAAGCTGCGCGCCTTCTTGCCTTCGAGCACGGCCTCGGTGCCGAGCGAGTTGATGGTCGCGGTGAGGCCGGCATTGGCGTTTTGCTGGATCACCTTGCCGAGCCCAGGGATCGCGCGGTTGAGCGCGCCGAACAGGTTGCTGACATCCTGGCTCTTCACGCCGGGCGCGATGCGATCCAGGGTTGCCTGCGGCACGCCCTCCTCCAGCATCTTGTCGATGCCGAGCGCGGGGATGACGCGCTCGAGGCCGGCGACCGTCATCTGCAACTGGCCGTCGATGCGGCCCTGCGCGTTGAGGCGCAAGGTGCCGGCGGCAACCGAGACCACGTCGCCCTGCTCGATCCGCGACTGCATGATCTCGACGCTGCCATTGGCGGCCTGGATCTCGCGGAAGCGCTGCGGCCACGGCTTTGGCGATAGATCCTTCAGGCCGTTTAGCCTGGCATGAATGTCGGCGTTGAACGGCTGGGCGAGCAGCGGATGGACGTCCTGCAAGGTGCCGCCCGCGATCTGGAGCACGGTCTCGATCGCCGGGCTGTCCGGCGTCGGCCCGTCGACCTGGCGGCCATGCAGCTCGACGTGCGCAGCGCGCCCCAGCGGCGTCTCGGCGCCCGCGCCGGTGCGATCGATCGTGAGATCATCGAACACCAGCGAGGCGCGCTGCGGCACCGCCGGCAGGCCGACCACGCTGCTGCGGCCCTTGCTCCAGTTGATCGCAAACGATGGCGGCGCGCCATGCTCGGCGAGCGTCGCCGGCCCCTTGAATTCCGCGATCACGAGTTTGGGATCGTAGATCTGCGCCACCACCAGGATCTCGGCGAGCTTGGCGACGAACGAGGTCTGCGGCGAGGCGGTCTGCTCGACCAGCATCACGCTCGGATCGGTGCAGCGGATCTCGAGCCGGAACGGGTAGCCCGCCACCGAGCGGTTGGCGCAATCATAGACCCGGCCGGCCTTGGCCTCCTGCGCGCGCCAGGCATCGGCCTGCACGCCGACCTGGGAGGCGGCAAAGAACCAGAATCCGGTCCACGCGATGGCTGCGATCAGCACCAGGACGGGCATGAAATAGAGGCCGAAACGCGAGCGCCGGCGGGGTGCGATGGTCATATCGGACATGCGGGTCCTTTGGCGCGCGAATTTGTCAAAATCTAAGCGGCGGCAAGTACTGGAAACAGGAGGAAATTTGCTTCGCCCGGGCGATTCGCTCTGCTAGCTAACCCATCGACGCCATGACAGCAAACAGTCCCCCCTCCTCCGCCTCGTCCGACGCAGACCTCTGGGTGTTCGGCTACGGCTCGCTGATGTGGAAGCCGGGTTTCGAATTCCTGGAACAGGTGCCGGCGCGGCTGATCGGCGAGCATCGCGCGCTCTGCGTCTATTCCTTCGACCACCGCGGCACGCCGGAGAAGCCCGGCCTGGTGCTCGGGCTCGACCGCGGCGGCGCCTGCCGCGGCATCGCCTTCCGCGTCGCCGCGCATCTGCGCCACGACACGATCGACTATCTGCGCGCCCGCGAGCAGACCACCAATGTCTATCGCGAGGTGATGCGCTCGGTGTGGCTGGAGAACGAGGCCCGGCAGCGCGTCTCCGCGCTCGCCTATGTGGTCGACCGCGGCCATGTGCAATATGCTGGACGGCTGTCGCTGGCCGAGCAGCTGCGATTCGTGCAGCAGGGCCACGGCCGCTCCGGCAACAACCGCGACTACGTGCTCTCGACCGTGGCCTCGATCGAGAAGCAGGGTTTTCGCGATGCACAGCTGCATCAACTTGCGGTGATGCTGCATGATGCGCACCCCGTCGCGCTGCCGTTGAAGGCGTAGGGTACGTCGAGCCGACGCGTATTCCAGATAGCTTCGATACCGCCGATCTGCGGGAGGCCGACGATGACCACCGACATGCCCCCATTGCGAAGCGATGAGCCGCTGGCCATCGCGCTCACGGCGGCGATCAAGGGCGGCGACGCTGAACGCCTCGGCGAGTTGCTGGCAGCCAATCCCGGGCTGGCCCGGCGTGTGGTCACGGACACGAAAGGCGGCGGGCGGACGACGCTGCATTTGCTTGCCGACTGGCCGGGGCACAATCCCAATGCGGACGCGGTGGTGCAGATGCTGGCCGCGGCAGGCGCCGACCTCAATGCGCCGGCGGTTGCGATGTGGCATCGCGAGGCGCCGCTGCATTGGGCGGCGAGCAACGACGATGTCGCGCTGATCGATGCGCTGCTCGACGCCGGCGCCGAGATCGAGCGCGACGGCTCGTCGATCGACGGCGGCCCGCCATTGTCGTGCGCGGTCGGCTACGGGCAATGGGCGGCGGCGCGGCGGCTGGCCGAGCGCGGCGCACGAACGCAGCTCTGGCACGAGGCCGCACTCGGCATGCTGCCCGAGTTGATGCGCCGGTTCGAGGACGCACCCGCGCTCTCGGCGGACGAACTGTCAGGCGCGCTCTGGAACGCCTGCCATGGCGGGCAGCTCGCAACGGCACAATATCTCGCAGGGCGCGGAGCCGATCCCAACTGGGTCACGCCCTGGTCGGGGCAAACGGCGCTCGATATCGCCGAGAAGGCCGAGCGCAGCGACGTTGCGGCATGGTTGCGCGCGATCGGCGCAGTGAGCGGCAACAAGTAGCGCATCATTCGCCAACCTCCGTGCGGCCGATGTCGGTGGTTACGCTTGCGCAAACCCTGCCCTACATGAGTGTTGCGGGATTGTTGCTCGATCGAGCGCGAGCAGCCGCGCCCTGCACAAATCGTGGCAGACGTATGGCAATACCCTGTGACATCAGGTCTTTTGCATCGCGGCGGCTGCGGATAGAAGCTGTTCCGCAACGGCGTCGATCGCACAGGTCATGAGTCTCTCCACTCCCTTCATCCGGCGCCCGGTCGCCACCACCCTGCTGTCGCTCGGGCTCGTGGTCGCCGGGATGACGGCCTTCTTCAAACTGCCGGTCTCGCCGCTGCCCGACGTCGATATTCCGACCATCATGGTGCAGGCCACCCTGCCCGGCGCCAGCCCCGCCGACGTCGCCGCGACCGTCGCGAGCCCGCTCGAGCGTCACCTCGGCCAGATCGCCAGCGTCACCGAGATGACCTCGGCGAGCACACTCGGCTCGGCGCGCATCACGTTGCAATTCGACATCGATCGCGACATCAACGGCGCCGCGCGCGACGTGCAGGCCGCGATCAATGCGGCGCGCGCGGATTTGCCGACCAGCCTGCGCACCAATCCGACCTACCGCAAGTTCAATCCCGCCTCGGCGCCGATCCTGATCTACACCCTGACCTCGAACACGCTGACGCCGGCCGAGCTCTACGACGCCGCCTCCACCGTGCTGGCGCAGAAGCTGTCGCAGGTCGAAGGCGTCGGCGAAGTCTCGGTCAGCGGCGGTTCGCTGCCCGCCGTGCGCGTCGAGCTGATCCCGCCCGCGCTCTACAAATACGGCATCGGGCTCGAGGACGTGCGCGCCGCACTCGCCAGTGCCAATGCGCACAGTCCGAAGGGCGGCATCGACGTCGGCAACCAGCGCTACCAGGTCTACGCCAACGACCAGGCGAGGAAGGCCGAGGACTACAAGCCGCTGGTCGTCGCCTACCGCAACGGCGCCGCGATCCGGCTCACCGACGTCGGCGACGTCATCGATTCCGTCGAGAACGTCCGCACGCTCGGCCTTTCCAACGGCAGGCCGGCGGTGGTGATGATCGTGTACCGGCAGCCCGGCGCCAACATCATCCAGATGGTGGACAAGGTGCAGGCGCTGATGCCGCAGCTGAAGGCCTCGGTGTCGCCGGCGATCGACCTGACGCTCGCGGTCGACCGCTCCAAGACCATCCGTGCCTCGCTGCACGACGTCGAGATCACGCTGTTGATCGCGGTCGCGCTGGTGATCCTGGTGGTGTTCGCGTTCCTGCGCAGCGCGCGGGCGACGCTGGTGCCTGTGGTCGCGGTCGGCGTATCGCTGATCGCGACCTTCGCCGTGATGTACCTGCTCGGCTACAGCCTCGACATCTTCTCGCTGATGGCGCTGACGGTCGCGACCGGATTCGTGGTCGACGACGCCATCGTGGTGCTGGAGAACATCAGCCGTCACATCGATGCGGGCATGTCGCGGATGGAGGCCACGCTGCTCGGCGCCCGCGAGGTCGGCTTCACCGTGCTGTCGATGAGCGTGTCGCTGATCGCGGTGTTCATCCCGATCCTCCTGATGGGCGGGCTGGTCGGCCGCCTGTTCCGCGAATTCACCATGACGATCACGATCGCGATTCTGATCTCGCTGGTGGTCTCGCTGACCACGACGCCGATGATGTGCGCCATCCTGCTGCGCAGCGAACGCGACCACGCACACGGGCGGATCTACCGGATCAGCGAGCGGGTCTTCGAGCTGATGCTAAGCGGCTACAAATGGACGCTGGCGATCGCGCTGCGCCACCCGGTGCTGGTGATGCTGATCCTGGGCACGACCCTCTATTTGAACTTCCACTTCTACGCGATCGTACCCAAGGGCTTCGTGCCGCAGCAGGACACCGGCCTCTTGATCGGCTCGATCCAGGCCGACCAGAGCACCTCGTTCCAGTTGATGAAGCAGAAGCTCACGCAATTCGTCGACATCGTCAAACAGGATCCGGCGGTCGAGACCGCGGTCGGCTTCACCGGCGGTGGCGGCGGCCCGGGCCCGGGCGGCTCGACCAACACCGGCACGGTGTTCGCGTCGCTGAAGCCGATCAGCGAACGCGGATTGAAGGCCGATCGGGTGATCGAGCGGCTGCGCGAGCCCTTGGCCACGGTCGCCGGCGCCACCCTGTTCCTGCAATCGATCGGCGATCTCGGCGCCGGCGGACGTTCGGGCAACGCCGCCTACCAATACACATTGCAGGGCTCGACGTCGGAGGAGCTGAGCGAATGGACGCCCAAGCTGGTCGCCGCGCTGCAGAAGGAGACGACGCTCGCCGACGTCAACACCGACCAGCAGACCAGGGCGTTGCAAACCAATCTCGTGATCGATCGCGATTCCGCCGCGCGGCTCGGGCTCACGGTGAGCCAGCTCGACAACACGCTCTATGACGCATTCGGGCAGCGCCAGGTCTCGACGATCTTCGTCGAGCGCAACCAGTATCACGTGATCATGGAGGTGGCGCCGGCCTTCTCGCAGAATCCGCAGACCCTGAAGGAGGTCTATATCTCGACGACGGGCGGATCGGCGAGCGGCTCGCAGACCACCAATGCGGTGGCCGGAACGGTCTCCTCATCGGCGCAGAAGACCTCATTGAGCTCGATCGCGGCGAGCGCGGTGCGCAACCAGGCGACCAACTCGATCGGCGCCACCGGGAAGGGCGCGGCCTCGACCGGAACCGCCGTCAGCACCAGCCAGGAGGCGATGATTCCGCTGTCCAGCGTCGCCCATTTCGAGCAAGGCACGACCCCGCTCGCGGTCAATCACCAGGACCTCCTGGTCGCCAGCACCATCTCGTTCAACCTGCCGCCCGGCGTCTCGCTGAGCACGGCGACCACGACGATCGAGACCGCGATGCGCCAGATCGGGATGCCGACCGACATGCATGGCGACTTTGCCGGCCAGGCCAAGATCTTCAGGCAATCGCTCTCCAGCGAGCCCTATCTGATCGTGGCCGCGCTCGCGATGATCTACATCTCGCTCGGCATGCTCTATGAGAGCTATGTTCATCCGCTGACGATCCTGTCCACGCTGCCCTCGGCCGGCGTCGGCGCGGTCGCGGCCCTGATGCTGGCCCACAGCGAGTTCGACATCATCGCCATGATCGGCGTGATCCTCCTGATCGGCATCGTCAAGAAGAATGCGATCATGATGATCGACTTCGCGCTCGACGCCGAGCGGCAGCGCAATTTGTCGTCGCGCGATGCGATCTACGAGGCCTGCGTGATGCGCTTCCGCCCGATCATGATGACGACGCTGGCCGCGCTGTTCGGCGCCGTGCCGCTGATGGTCGGCATGGGCGAAGGCAGCGAGCTGCGCCAGCCGCTCGGGATTGCGATCTTCGGCGGCCTGATCCTGAGCCAGATCCTGACGCTCTACACCACGCCCGTGGTCTATCTCTATCTCGATCGCGCCCGGCTGTGGCGTCAGCGCCGTAAGGCCGTGCGGCGCGCCGCGCGCGGCGCCGCCTGATCGAGCAGCCCTGGTCGTCCTGCAACGCTTTCCCGCAGCCAGCGTTATCCCGGCGTCGCCTGAGGCGTGATATCGTCCCGCGAGACAGAGCCATCGCGCGACGGGAGGAACTCATGAAAACCTATCAGCTCTACATCAATGGCCAGTATGTCGATCCCGCCAATGGCGAGTGGTTCGACACGGTCGATCCCTATCGCGGCGAGGCCTGGGCAAAGATCCCGCGCGGCTCGGCTGCGGACGCCGACAAGGCCGTGAAGGCCGCCAACGAGGCGATGTGGCGCGGCCCGTGGGCGAAGATGACGGCATCCGCACGCGGCAAGGTGATGCGCAAGCTCGGCGACCTCGTCGCCGCGAATGCCGAGCGGCTCGCCGAGATCGAGGTGCGCGACAACGGCAAGCTGATGGCTGAGATGCTGGGCCAGCTGCGCTACCACGCCGAATGGTGGTGGTACTATGGCGGGCTGGTCGACAAGCTGGAAGGCGGCCTGGTGCCGATCGACAAGCCGGAGACCTTTGCCTACACGACGCATGAACCGGTCGGCGTCGTCGCGGCGCTGACCGCCTGGAACTCGCCGCTGTTGTTCGTCGCCTGGAAATGCGCCGCGGCGCTTGCCGCGGGCTGCGCCGTGATCGTCAAGCCGTCGGAATTCACCTCGGCCAGCACGCTGGAATTCGCCGCGCTGACGAAAGAGGCCGGGATTCCCGACGGCATCTTCAACGTGGTGACGGGATTCGGGCCCGAGGCCGGCGGCGCGCTGATCTCGCATCCGGGTGTCGCCAAGATCACCTTCACCGGATCGGATGCGACGGGTGCCAGGATCTACGAGACCGCGGCCAAGAGCCTGAAGCGCGTCTCGCTCGAGCTCGGCGGCAAGTCGCCCAACATCGTGTTCGAGGATGCCGACCTCACCGCGGCCGCGGCCGGCGCCATCTCCGGCATCTTCGCCGCCACGGGGCAGACCTGCATTGCCGGCTCGCGCCTTCTGGTGCAGAACTCGATCAAGGACAAGTTCGTCGCGCGCGTGCTGGAGCTGGCGCGGACCGCCAAGATCGGCGACCCGATGAAATCGGACACCAATGTCGGCCCGATCACAACGCCGGCCCAGTACAAGAAGGTGCTCGACTATATCGACATCGCCAAGTCGGAAGGCGCGCGCTGCCTGCTCGGCGGCAAGCCGGCGTCGGGCACCGACATCACCGGCGGCCAGTTCGTCGAGCCGACGATCTTCACCGATGTCGACAACTCGATGCGGATCGCGCGCGAGGAGGTGTTCGGGCCGGTGCTCTCGATCATCGGCTTCGACACCGAGGAGGACGCCGTGCGCATCGCCAACGACACCATCTACGGCCTCGCCGCCGGGATCTGGACCAAGGACCTCGCCCGCGCCATCCGCGTGCCGAAGCAGCTCCGCGCCGGCACCGTGTGGGTGAACACGTATCGCGCCATCAGCTACATGATGCCGTTCGGCGGCATGAAGCATTCCGGCGTCGGCCGCGAGAGCGGCATCGACGCGGTGCGCGAATATCAGGAGACCAAGAGCATCTGGATCTCGACCGCGCAGGACGTGCCGGCCAATCCGTTCGTGATGCGGTGATTGCTCTCGCCGCACACACGCTTGGCTCACCTCTCTCCGTTGGGGAGTAGTCGATTTGCGCAGCAAAGCGGGTGAGGGGCGCTGCTACCACGATAGACCGTAACCCCGCACCCGGCGCTGCGCGCCGACCTCTCCCAAGGGAGAGGTAGGATACCGACGCCGCTCTGAGCGATACCCCGCCTTACCCCTTCGCCGGGCTTGGCACGCCGCCGAACAATTGAGCCTGCTCGGCGCGCGCGGCCTCGACGATGCGGTTGGTCGCGGTCTCGATCTCCCCGCTCAGGCGATTGAGAAATTCCTCGCGAGGCAGGCCCGGCGGCAGCGGATCGAGGAATTCGACCACCAGCGTGCCGGGATAGCGCATGAAGGTGCGGCGCGGCCAGAACAGGCCGGAATTGAGCGCGACCGGCAGGCACGGCACGCTGCATTCGACATAGATCTGGGCGACCCCTGCCTTGTAGTTCGGCGGTGCGCCGGGCGCAGTACGCGTGCCTTCCGGAAAGATGATGAGCTGACGGCCGCGCTTCACCTCGGCGGCCGCCCGCTTCAGCGTCTTCAGCAGGGAACGCGGACCCCCGCCACGCTCGACCGAGATCATGCCGGCCTTCTTCAGGCACCAGCCGAACACCGGAATCATCATCAGCTCGCGCTTGAGGATGAACAGCGGACGATCAAAGAAGCGTACCAGCGCGAAGGTCTCCCAGAATGACTGGTGCTTCGAGGCGATGATCAGCGGACCGCTCGGGATCTTGTCGACGCCGCGGAACTCGATCCTGATGTTGCAGATCACGCGCATCAGGAACAGGCTGATGTTCGCCCACACCGCCTCCAGCGCCATCACCGCTGACCGCGGCAGCAGCAGCGTCGGGATCGCGACGATCAACAGCAGCACCAGCACCAGGTAGAACAGCACGTTGAAGACGAGCGAGCGCAGGAAGATCGAAGCCATTTCCACGACTATCCTCTGTGGGGCCATCAGTCATTCCGGGGCGCGCAGCGAACCCGGAATCTCGAGATTCCCCGATACACAATTGTGTATCTTAGGTCTGATGCTGACGCACCATCCCGGAATGACGATGCTTGATACATCAATTCGCCAGCGCTGTGGTCGGACGGCGCGGCACCGGCTCGCCGAGATCGGAGGTCAGGTCGAGGCCGGCGTCGGCCAGCCGCACCCGCACCTCCGCGGCGACGTATTTGGCGTATTCCGATAGCAAGAGACGGACGGTCGCGCCACTCGTCCACCACGGCTCGTCGCGCCATTTGTCACCGACCACGGCGAACGGGATCAGTGTCACGTCGGGCAGCGCATGTGACAGTTCCACGATCGCCCGCGGCATGTGGTAGTTCGACGTCACCACGATCAGCGACTTGAAGCCGCGCTCGCGCACCCAGCGCCGGGTCTCGGCGGCGTTGCTGCGGGTGTTGACCGCGGAGTGATCGAGGTCGACGCAGCAGCGCATCAGCGGCTGGCTGTCCGGCAGCGTGCGCGAGATGTCGTTGGCGTCGTTGGTCGGATGCACGCCCGAGATCAACAGACGCTTGCCGTAGCCGGCGGCGAGCAGTTCCATCGCATCCGATACCCGCGACGAGCCGCCGGTCAGCACCACGATGCCGTCGGCATTGTGCGGCGGATCGGTCTCGACCCCGCGCAGCTGCGACAGGAAGCCGACGAAACCGACCGCAGCCGCCACGAAGCACAGCGCCAGCGACGCCACCACAGCCGCGCGCATATGACCCCGCGGGCGCGCGGTACGGCCGTTCGGCAACGTATCGTCGGTCGGCAAACTCATGTGATGCAGCAGTTCCTCTCCCCCGGGGCCGATTTTAGAGCATGATGCGGAAAAGTGTGAAGCGGTTTTCCGAAAAGACCACGCACAAACAAGGAGCTATGGCGAACTCTCATTCGATGTCGTCGAGGGTCGCAAACAGGGTGCGGCGCGACGCCCATGCCGTGATCGCCGCGATCAGCACCGCCTGCGCGGCCAGCGCGAGATAGCCCGACGGACGCAACGAGAAGGTGCCGAGCAGGGCTGCGAACTGGTCGCCGACCGGCGTGCCGGAGAACCAGTTGGCGATAGATTCCGAAAAGCCAAACGCCAGCATCGCCGCGCCGCCGCCGATCAGCCCGCCCTCGAGCCCGAGCCTCAGAAAATGCCGCAGGAAGCGGTTGGCGATGTAGCTGTCGCCGGCGCCGACGAAATGCAGCACCTCGACGATCGGCCGGTTCGCCGCCATCGCGCCGCGGGTGGCGAACGACACCGAGATGATGGTGGCGATGATGACGAGGATCAGGATGCCGACGCCGGCGAACACGGTCGCGCCGGTCATCGAGCGCATCCGCTCGATCCAGGCGCGGTGGTCGTCGACGCTCGCGGTCGGCGCCGCCTGCGTCACCCGCGCGCGCAGGCCGGCAAGGTCGAGCGTCGTGCCGGGCTGCACCCGCGCCACGATGACGCGCGGCACCGGCAAATCGTCGATCGAGAGCCCGCTGCCGAGCCACGGCTCCAGCAACTTGCCCGACTCCTCCTTGGTGAACGGGCGCACCTCGACGATTCCGGGCTGCGCGCGCATCGCATCGGCCGCGGCCTGCGAATCGCGGTCGAGATCGCGCCCGGGTGACGGCCGCACCTGGATCGTGATCTCGCTCGAGACCTCCGACTGCCATTCGGCAGCCGAGGCGCTGACCAGGAGCACGGTGCCCGTCGTCATCGAGGCGAGGAACGTCATGATCGCGACCACCGCGACCAGCGCGCGGCCCGAGATCGAGGCGCGCGGCACGATCGGCGACAAATTGCGCGCCATCGCCGGGAGCTGCGGGCGCTCGCGCCCGAGATCCACCAATGAGACCTGCTCGTCGCCGCTCCTACTCATAGATGTGCAGCCGTCCCTGGTGCAGCACCAGCCGCCGCGCCTCGTACTGGTCCATCAGCGTGATGTCGTGGGTCGCGATGATGACGGCGGTGCCTGATTTGTTGAGCTCGATGAACAGCCGCAGCAGACGCCGCCCGAGCGTCGGATCGACGCTGCCGGTCGGCTCGTCCGCCAGCAATAACTGGGGTCGCGAGATCACCGCACGCGCAATCGCGGCCCTTTGCTTTTCGCCGCCCGACAGGATCGGCGGCAGTGCGTCCATGCGCTCGCCGAGGCCGACCCATTTCAGGAGGTCAATCACCTCGCGGCGGTAGCTCGATTCCTCGCGGCCCATCACGCGGAACGGCAGCGCGACGTTCTCGTAGGTCGTCATGTGGTCGAGCAGGCGGAAATCCTGCAGCACGATGCCGATGCGCTTGCGCAGGTCGGCGATCTGCTCCTTGCCGAGCAGCGAGATATCGTGGCCGAACAGGTTCACCAGCCCGCGCGTCGGCCGCAGCGACAGGAACAACAGCCGGAGCAGCGAGGTCTTGCCCGCCCCCGACGGTCCGGTGAGGAACTGGAAGGAGTGCGCAGGGATCATGAACGACAGGTCGCGCAAAATCTCCGGGCCGAGCCCGTAGCGCAAACCGACATTTTCGAACCGAACCAAGAGCTAGCTCCGTTCGAGAGGGGCGACAGCCCGGAACCCTGCAGAATCGGCCCGCCGAGAGGCCAACCGGCCGCGAACCGCACAAAAGGTTTGTGCTTCGGTTATGGTTTCCGATTCGTTAACGGTCGCTCTGTAGCATGCGGGCAAAGACACGGTGGAGATTGGGCTCCATGCACATCGTTTGCCCTCATTGTACAACATCTTACGCGATCAATCCGACTGCCTTGGGGGACACCGGGCGGACGGTACGCTGTTCCCGCTGCAAGGAGATCTGGCTGGCGCGGGCGGAGGATGCCGTCGAGGCCAATGTGCCGGCAATGGCCGCCACCAGCCAGGCCGGCGGTTCCGACGTCGCCGCCGAATGGGAGGCGATGGCCCGCGAGGAGGACGCCGAGACCCCTGTGGTCGACAGCCCCTCGATCTCGGCCGACTGGCCGGGCGGGGGCAGCGATGCCGCGGCCGATTGGCCGGCGGTGGCCCAGGAGGACGCCGAGGCCCATGCCGACGCCGGCATGGCCGAGCCGAAGCGCCGCCTTGGCCTTCCCAAGCTCAACGGCCTGTTCCGCCTGCCGCGGCTCCCCCGGATCCGCTTCATGCCGGTGGTCGGCGCTCTGCCGACGACCTGCGCCGCGATGGCCGCGCTGATCGTGGCCCTCCTGGTCTGGCGCAACGATGTGGTGCGCCTGCTGCCGCAGACCGCGCTGTTCTACAAGATGGTCGGGCTCGAGGTGAATCTGCGCGGGCTCGCCTTCAAGGACCTCAAGATCACCAACGAGACCGTCGACGGCAAGCCGGTGCTGGTGATCGAGGGCGTGATCGCAGGCCTCACCCGCAAGCCGGTCGAGTTGCCGCGGCTGCGCTTCGCCGTCCGCGATGCCAAGGGCGCGGAGATCTACGCCTGGAACGCGGTGCTGGAGCAGGCGGTGCTCCATCCCGGCGAAACCGCCTTCTTCAAGTCGCGCCTCGCCTCGCCGCCGCCCGAAGGGCGCGATATCGACGTCCGCTTCTTCAACAAGCATGATCTCGCCGGCGGCCGCGCCTAGGCTGCGTGATCGCGCTTCCTGGAACCGATCGATCCCCATGCCGCGTGTCCTGATCGCCGACGACGAAGACTCCATGCGCACGCTGGTGGCGCGCGCCATCGCCATGGACGGCCACGAGATCGTGACCGCGCAGGACGGCGCCGAGGCGCTGGAGATCCTGACGCGCGATGAGGGCGCGTTCGACCTGCTGCTGACCGACATCATGATGCCGGTCATGGACGGCATCGCGCTGGCCCTGACCGCGGCCCGCGACTTCCCGGACCTGAAGATCCTGCTGATGACCGGCTTCGCCGACCAGCGCGAGCGCGCCTCCGGGCTGAATGCGATCGTGCATGACGTGGTGACCAAGCCGTTCTCGGTGGCGGATATCCGCACCGCAGTCGCAGACGCGCTGGCGGCG
>Ga0153933_1000182_pt1 | contig 31518 bp, 27 predicted proteins | sample TSNJ017MetaG_FD_102275 | JGI IMG/M metagenome (GOLD analysis project Ga0153933, IMG submission 102275) | Attine ant fungus gardens microbial communities from New Jersey, USA - TSNJ017 MetaG | ecosystem: Host-associated > Fungi > Mycelium > Unclassified | place: USA: New Jersey, Wharton State...
CGGTGCGCGGCAACCCCAGCATCTGACGAGCTTCGGAAGGCGTCGCGATCTCGTAATCCATCTCACGGAGAATCCGCACGGTCCGCTCGACCAGTTCAACATTTCGTGCAAGCTGACCTTGACGGTAATAGAGATTATCCTCGAGGCCAACTCGAATGATCTGGCCGCCCAGCAGCAGCGAATTGACGCCCGCCGGCAGTTGCGCCGGGCCGATTCCGCTCACGCAGAAGATGCTGTCCTCCGGGAGCAGGTCGACCATGAACTGCAGAGACTTGGGACTATACGGCATCGCGTTCTGGAATCCGCGATGCGCGTTCATCACGAAATTGAAAACGTACGGCGGCTCGTCGAGCCCCATCTGGATCAGCGTGGTGGCGTCCTGGACGATATGGGTCGGACTGAACACCTCCCATTCGGGTTTGATGCCGCGCTTTTTCATTTCCCCAGCGAGGAACTTGCAGCGGGCGGGCGATGTATTGAGCAACACCTCCTTGCCCCCGAAACTTGCCACGAACGTGCAGGCGTCGAGCGTGCACATTTCGGCGCCAGCTTCCATCCCCTTGAGACGCTCTTCCCAGACGGTGTCCCACATGCCACCGTCGATCTCCCGGATCATATCGCCATGAACGCCACCGCCTGTCGAGTTATTGATGACGATGTCGCACTTCGCACGAATCCGTTCATTGATATTGCGATAGATGTCGGCGTTGCAGGTTGCCTCGTCGTTGGGCAAACGGGCGTGCACGGCCACGACGCTCGCGCCGGCGTTGTAGCAGTCGTAGACGTCATTGGCGATCTCCCCCGGCTGGGTCGGCAGATGCGGGTTCTGAGACTTGAACGCCATACCGCCAGTCGGCGCGACAAGAACGATAACCTTGTTTGTTGCCATATATGTCTCCACGGATGACTTGGTGGTGATGGGGCCGGTCTCTCCGATCCCGGCCCAAAAAATACTCCTCTGCTAGATGGCGTCCGGGACCACGAATCGCGACATGCACCGACGAAGGTCCTCCGGAATCTCCACGGGCTCCCGACGCTCCAACGAAAAGAGGACGATCGTCTGTTCAATCCGCACGCGTATCACGCCAGCACCAAATGCTGCGAGTGAAAGTGCGATGGAGCTTTTCCCAACGCGCTTCACTACCAGTTGCATCTCCAAAATGTCGCCAATCTTGCTCGGAGCAGCAAAGTCCACCTCCATACGTACGGTAGGCACGCCCAACTTCTGCACGGCGATGAAGTCCGCGTAGTTCACGTCCAGTCCTTCGTTGAACCAGTCTTCAATCAGCTCGTGAAACAGGACGAAATATTGCGGATAGAAGACTATGCCGGCAGGATCGCAATGCTGAAAGCGAATGAGCTTTTCCGATTCAAATGCTCGTTTTCTGCCCATCTGGCTCTTCCGTTTTAATCTCGCGTGCGGAATTTAAAACCGGCGCTTCACCTATCTGAGGTGTGCGCCGCAATCAGCGTCAAAAGAGTGTGCGCAAACCGAGCGTGGCACCCGTCTGATTGGCCCGCCCACCAAAGCTGCCCACCGGACTGTTGGGATCTGTCACAGAGGCACCGTTCAGGATGGTGCGGTCGAGTTCAGCGTAGACATCGGTCCGTTTCGACAGTCGGTAGTCGACCAGTGCAACGAGCGTCTTGAGCTTGCCTCCCTCGCTTCCAGAAACTCCGGCAACGTTGTCGAGCATGAGACTTACGCCTGCGCTCAGCGCAGGCGTGATACGATAATTGACGCCGACGTCTACATAGGAATCGCGACGACTAGCTGTCTGGGTATCGGCGCCCGCCGCGGTATTGACATTGGATAACATGCTCGTGTTTGCGAGCGGCGATCCCGTCGTTGTGCCCACCGTGAACCCAGCATCGCGCCTCGAATAGATGTAGAGCCCGTATAGCGCGACCGGTCCGAGCGTATAGTTCGCTCCGCCACCGAACACGTTCGCGTGCCGGTCTGCCGCGTCACTGGAGCGTTGGGCAACCGCGCCGGCGGCGAAGCCATTTCGGCTATAAGAGAGTGCAACGGCATCCGTCGAGCCTGCCTGAAAGTCGCCCGGTTGCCCCCCGAAAGAATGCTGCAATTGCAGAGCAAAGCCGTCGCGCGTAATCGAATACTTCATTGAGTTGTCCAGCCGAACGCCAAAGAAGCGCGTCTCCCAGGCTTCCTGCAGATAGTTCGGGAAGTTGAATGTGTCATAGTTGGACAACTGCCAGAATGGGAGGCTATACATACGTCCCATCTGCAAGGTACCGAATGTTGGGTTATCGATGCCAAGCCAAGCCTGACGACCGAATAGCTGCCCCTGCTGGTCGAACGAACCGGTAGTCGGCAGAAAACCGTTCTCAAGCACGAACTTCACGGAGGTGCCACCGCCGATGTCTTCGCTGCCCTTCAGGCCGAAGCGGCTTCCCATGAGAGCTCCCGAACCCAGTGCCCAACTACTCGCGCTTTTTGTAGTGGAGACGTTGGTGGTGTAGCGCAGGCCCGTGTCGATTGCCCCATAGAGCGTGACTGACGATTGTGCGCTTGCGATGCCGCAAGCAAGCATTCCGGGAATCAGTGCAATAGTTTTGATTTTCATGACGTGATCTGGAGAAGTTTAGAACTGAAGGTTTAGCGGGTGCAGTCGTTTATTCGGATCTCGTCGCTGCGGTTTTTCGGCGCGCCGAAGGCGAGACGGATGACGCCGATACGCCATGCGGATGACTGCCGCTGTGTGCGCGGCAGTATCGCAGCGCAATCAGGCTGACGAGTGCGCCAAACGCGACGTAGTACGCGGGTGACAGGTTGTCGCCAGTTCTCCCGATCAGCCAGGTGACAATGAACGGCGCGAATCCACCGAAGATGGTCACGGCAAGGCTGTAGCTGACCGACAGACCAGTCGTACGCGCGGCAGTCGGAAACAGGCGCCCCATCAGTGCCGGCACCGGAGCGAAATAGGCGGCGAGACCGATCCCGAGCACCAACTGCATCGCCACGAGACGCGTCACGCTCGGTGCGGCATCAATGAAAACGAGCGCCGGATAGATGCCGAGGCCCACGAGGACACCGCCGGGCGCCATGACACGTGCCGCGCCGATGCGGTCCGCTAATGCACCGAAGCATGGCGACAAGACAAACTGCACGACGCCAGCCGCCATCACGGAGTAGTACGCGAGCGACGGCGTCAGGTGCAATTGGCGGATCGCATAGGTCGGCATGTACAACAGCAGCACGTAAGAGCCGATTGTCGACAGCACTATCAGACCGGTAGCTGGCACGAGACCACGTAGACCAGCCGCCAATCCTTGGGCTGGGCCAGCGACCTTTTGTACCTCGGCGACGAATTGCGGTGTTTCGTCGACCTTGCGGCGGATATAAAAGCCCACGGGTCCGATCAGCGCGCCAAACAGGAACGGCATGCGCCAACCCCAAGAAAGTTGGGCGTCTACTGGTAGGAGCGCAACCAGCATGCCGAACAATGCGGCAAGTAAAGCCGTCAATCCTTGGCTCGCCACTTGCCAACTGGCATAGAAGCCACGCTCCGACTCAGGGGTATGCTCAAGCAGGAAAGTGGTCGAGCTGCCGAACTCGCCGCCTGCGGAGAAGCCCTGAATCACGCGTGAAACCACAATTATGAGCGTCGCCCATGGGCCGATCGACGCGTACGTTGGCGCGAACGCGATAGTCAGCGTGCCGGCTGTCATCATCAACATAGACAGCGACAGTGCTGCTTTGCGACCTGCGCGATCCGCATAAATGCCAAGCACGATCGCACCGATCGGCCGAACAAAGAACGATACGCCGAACGTCGCGACGGTCATCAGCAGGGAGGTCAACTCGTCTTTGGCCGGGAAGAAAAGCTTCGAAATCGTAATCGCGAGGAAGCCAAATACGATGATGTCGAACCATTCAAGCGCGTTCCCTATCGTTGCAGAGATCACCGCATGCCGACGTCGGGCCGACGCTGTATGGGTGTCTTGAAGCAAAGAATTCATGGGCAAATCCTAGGTCATGGAGTGGAAAGCGGCCGTGCTCAAAAAACCATGTGGCACGGCGCACGACGAAAGGTAGAAAGTCAAAATTGCGCACGCGACGCGCTTTACCGATTAGTTGATATTCGCGTGATGAATATCGCCGCAAAGCTGCTTCCAGCACGCCTTTGATGACTGATAGTAAAAATACCAGGCGCGTGTAACGTGTGTTCATGCCCATCGATATATCGCGGCCGGAATGCAAGAAGGCCGCGTCGCCCGAAGGCGATGCGGCTTAATGGAGCGGTCAGGAGAAGATGGTTGGTGGTCCACCATGGACCACAAGAACACTATGCTGCTCGCAAAAGCATCATGCTCTGAAGGCGTTCTGTCTGCGACCTCAGGCGAGCAGGCCTTCGCAATTCAGATCGCGCTCGAAGTCAGCAAGCGAGCGCTCGAGGCGTTCGATCAGCTCGTCAATCTGCGACTCCGTCACAATCAGTGGCGGAGCAATCAACTGAATGTCGCCAAACTGACCACGATTGGCACGACGGTTGTATAGCGCGATACCGTGTGCGAGGCCATAGCTTGTGAGCCGTGCAGGTGCGTTCATTGCCACCGGCAACTGCCTTTTTGTGGCTGGGTCGGCAACCAGTTCGATTGCCATCAGCAGTCCTTTGCCGCGCACATCGCCGATTAGACGGCTGCGCTGCTGCAGGTCGCGCAGTTGGGCATCAAGGTATTTACCCATCTGAGCCGCCCTCTCGACGAGTTTCTGCTCGACCACTTCATCAAGTACCGCCGCAGCGACCGCGCACGAGAACGGGTTCGAGAAATACGTATGGCCGTGCACAAAGCCACCCTGCGTACCAATGGTCTCAACGATGCTGTTTTGCGCAAGCACTGCGCCGAATGGCGTATAACCTGCGGCGAGTCCTTTGGCTAACGTGACAATATCGGGCCGCGAGCCTTCCCAATGCTGCGAAGAGAGGAATGCCCCCGTGCGCCCCGCACCGCTCATGATTTCATCGTGAATCAGCAGCACGCCATAGCGGTCGCAGATTTCCCGAACCAGACGGTAATACGACGCCGGCGACACGAGCGCACCGCTCGATAAGCCGCCGATGGGCTCGATGATAAAAGCGAGGACCGTTTCTGGCCCCTCTTCGAGAATCTTTTCTTCCAGTGCCCGGGCGCAGGTCGCCGCGTGATCGGCAACGCTCACACAGGCTGGCAGGCGATAGGTCATGGGTGCGGGGATCTTCGGCATGACCTTGTACATTGGCCCATAGATGGATTCGATGAACGAATCGCCGGTCACCGCCATGGCACCCATTGTTGAACCGTGGTAACTGGGGTCGCGCGAAATGACCTTGTAACGTCCGATTTCGCCGCGCGCGACCGCATACTGCCGCGCAAGTTTGAGGGCCGATTCATTGGCTTCCGAGCCACCCGAAATAAAAAAAGCCCGATCAAAGCCTTCACCAGCCAGGCCTGTGAGCCGGTCGGCGAGACGTACGTTGTGCTCACTCTCGAAGAAGCGGGGATAGGCGAATGTCACACGCTGCGCCTGATCAATCATAGCCGCGACGACACGCGGGTTCGAATGGCCAAGGTTGCTGACAACTGCGCCGGAAGTGGCATCGAGAAACCTCGAGCCATTCTCGTCGTAGAGATAGATGCCTTCGCCTCGCGCGACGCGAGGCGGTCTCGCGGCACCCTTCGGCAGATAAAAACTCATTACGCTGCCGCCCTGCGGCGTATCCCCGACGAAGCGGGCGGGAAGGTGCTCAAGCATGTTGATTGATCCCGGCATGGATCGCTGCGGGCGTTGCATCGTTTTGTGCGCCGCACGCGCGTGAAAAGTGGATAAGTACGTTCCTTAACAGCGTGCTCACGTCGTTTCGGTAGTCGTTGTGAGAAAGCGCCCCACAAAAAGTGATCGACCCGACCGAAAAAACGCCGCCTCCATAGCCAGTCTCGTAGTAGACGATCTCGGAGCGAATCAGTGTGGCAGGCGCATTTCTGGCGCGTGTCATCGTATGTGATAGCAGTGCGTCGAGTGCTGGTCCGAAGGCTGCGCTATGACCTTCAGAACGCGCAAGCACCGTCACCCCAGCAGGGGTGCCGTCGGAGGCTTCGGTCGAATCCAGTTCGAAGCCAGCCGCACCGCCGCCGGAAAGCCCGTAGTCCCCGAACACCGGTCCCGTGATGTCTCGGAGCAATGAGCCACCAGGCCGCGTACGAGCGGCATCGACCACGCGGTAATGCGAGCCCTCGAACGGCCCCTGCGAGCTGAAGCCCACACCGACAAGGTGCTGCGGCGTTCGGGCGCTGCTGCGCCACAGTCCTCCGTATTCGCCATCGAGCGCGTGGAAATACTCGCCCGGCTCGGCCGCCCATGCGCGTACCCCACCTTCGGTGCGCCGCACCTCGAGCGCGCCCGGAACCCGAGCCGAGCAGCCGACACGCCAATAGAAACCGTTGCCGCCGAGATATGCGAAGTTGCCGCCGGCCTGTTTATATCCGGCGAATGCGTTAAGTGTCGCGGCCGTGTGGTATTCGGGGTGCGTGCCCGTTAGTACTGCGGCATACGGTTCAAGCAGCGCAGCGCCGAAGCGCTCCAGATCATCGTCCGTGACGACATCGAAGGAGAAGCCTTCGTGCTCAAGCCAGTCGAGCAGATGCGAGTCCGCGATGTAGTGACGGCAGCCGGAACCACGGGAATCGTCGAAGGTCAGAAAGCCTGGACGCATGGTCAGCATCGGACGCAGGCGCGACGAGAACATCACGCCGCTTCCGTCCGAATGCAGGTTGTAGGTCGACAAGCCGACTTCCGGATGTTCGTCCGGATTGTGCGGATACGCACCCCAACGGGAGACCTTGTTGCGCAGTGACGCGTCAAAGTTACCGCGTGCGTAGTTCGCATATGCCTGATACGTATAGGTAGCGGCGACGAATACGAGGGAGGCGCTTGGTTTGCCCAGTTCGGGACGGACATAGAACGGCAGGTAGTCGGTCGCATCGTCGACGATCACCCGCATCGCATAGGCACCGCTCTTCAGCGTAGAGGGTACAGTGAACGTAAAATCGGTCGACCAGCCCGCGTCATGCAGATCGTCGTCATGGAAATGGATTGCTGCGTAGTGGACTGGTGCTGTGCGCCAGCTGCGCTCGCGCCCGTTCCAGGCACTGCCACGGACTCCGCGCGTTGGCAGGTTGTGTAGCGTGCCATGGCGCGCATGCGACGTCGTATCGACGATTTCCAGCGTGTCGATGCCCTGCGCGAAATCCCACGAGGCGTAAAGCAATTCATCAGGGAAGTCGCTGGCGCGCAGCGCGAAGTGTTCCATTGCCTCTGGATGCCTGACAGATGACGGCGGAGCATCAGCAACGAACGGAGACTCGATCTTACCGTTGAAATGCGCGCGCCGCCCGGCACTATCTTCCAGTGCGCCGATCAGCAGATCCGCCATCTCACCGTGGTGCGGCGCTCGCCAGTTGGCGTCGAGTGTCTCCTCAGTGTGACATCGCACGGGGTCTGCGATATCGACGTCAACTTGGTCTATGCCCAACTCGATCCGGTTCGACGCGACGTCGATTGCGAACCAGACGTCATACCATCGGGCGTCCAACCGGGCCGGACATTGCACACGCGCGAGCGGTGCTCCTTCGTCCGCACACAGCCACAGTTCGATGCCGCGCTCGCTCACGAACAGTGCGAAACCGGATTTCCGTGCAGTGTTCCATTGCGACATGACGCATTGTTCGCCGCGGGTAAGTGCAGTCGGCCGGATGCGGGCGCCAGCCGAGAGCCCGGCGGCGGAGCCGGCTGCACTGACGCCGCTTACACGAGCGAAAGAGCCGAGCACCAACGGTTTATCGACCGACGGGAAAGTACCTGAAAACAATTGGTCCAGCATCTCGAACCGCATGCCGGGGCCTGCGGGATTCGGGTCGGCGTGAATCACGCGCATCAGTTCCGCAGTGAAAGGGTGCGGTGACTTGCTGGAAACCTTGAACTGGATGGTCTCGCCCGTGCCGGCCGATAGAACGTCGCTGTATCCGGTAATCTTGATCATGCTTGGCTTTTTTAACTTTAATGCCCGACGCTGACGCGCGTGCACGGTGGATTGAAAGGAGCGGACAGCCACCCTCGTCGTGAGGCGGCTTTAAGCCCAGTCTAGGTCCGTGATATTTTTTTCACTACGCCGCAGGCGTTTGATCGTATATTCGCGTCATGAATATCAACGATATCGACCTGAACCTGCTCCGAATTCTCGACGCGGTGTACAGCGAATGTAGCGTGAGCAAAGCGGCGAGCCGCCTCAATCTGTCCCAACCGCGGGTGAGCAACGCGCTGGTCACCTTGCGTGCACTTCTACAGGACCGCCTTTTCGTCCGGACCGGCAGCGGTGTCTCGCCAACCGATCTGATGACCGTGCTGGCTCCGCGTGTCCGCGAAGCTCTGGCTCTGTTCGAGGATTGCCTCGTGCAGCGTTTCAGCTTCGAGCCGCAAACTGCCCAGCGAACTTTCCGTCTGCATATGAGCGATAGCATTGAGATAGTTGCAGTCCCTTCGCTCCGGCAACGCATCGAGGAACTGGCGCCTCGCGTCCGATTGGAGACGACGCAGATACCCACGCACCGTATACCGCAGGCGCTACAGGCAGCTGAAATCGATTTCGCGATTGGCAGTTACGGCCCCCTCGGAGACGGAATCGTGCGCGAGCACCTATTCAACGATCCATTTGTGTTGCTCGTCGCTCGCTCACACGCACTGCCGCGAAACCCATCGCGCGAAGCGCTGCAGCAGTCACGCTACGTAGTAGTCGGCGAATCGCCCGACGTCGAACAACTCATGGCGGACCTTGGTTTGACGAGACAGGTCGGCGTACGCACATCGTTTTACTTGTCAGTCCCCGAGTTGCTCCGCGGAGGCGATCTGGCTGTTTGGTTGCCACGCAGCGTCGCGCGTGTAATCGTCGCGATTGGGAAATATAGGATCATCGCACCTCCCGTCCAGCAACGCGCTGTTGCTGTCAACCTGTTTCGCCATCCGCGTGCGGCGCTAGACCCGGCGCTAGTATGGATGCGCGACCTTGTTAGTGCTTCGTTGAGCAGTTCGGGAGTGGTGCGATGAACCGGCGCGCAAAGACCCACGAAGCACGCATCGATCTCGTTCTGCTTGAAGTGCTCGACGCCGTCTACATCGAACGAAACATCGGTCGTGCCGCGCTGCGTCTCGACGTTTCGCAGCCGGTTGTAAGCGGCGCGCTCACGCGTCTGCGTTTACTGCTCAAGGATCAGTTGTTCCGGCGCAGTCCCGGTGGCGTCGAACCCACAGAACTGGTGAACCTGATCGCACCAAGCATTCACCGCTCCCTGAGCGAGATTTACGACACATTGCAGGAAGTTAGCACATTTGTCCCCGAGCAATCGGATCGCACCTTTGTGATTAATATGAGCGACAGCGGCGAGCTTTCATTCTTGCCCACTTTACATCGGCATCTCGCAACGATTGCGCCTAACCTGCGGCTGAGGTCCGTCAGAGTTCCGCTAGGCGAACTCGCGAGCGCCCTCGAAACCAATGCAGTGCATATCGCGCTGGGACAACTGCCCGATATGGGCGTTGAGTTCGAGCGTGTACATTTATTCGATCAAGACTATGTACTTGTAATGGGGGAGCATCATCCGCTCGCGGGTCAAGCTATCACACGGGAATTGTTGGGAAAGTTTGAGTTCCTATTAGTGGGCCGCTTTCCGGACGTCGAGCAACTGATCGCCGAGCAGGGCTTAACCAGCCAGGTCCGAATGCGGGTTGCGCACTATCTCGCCGTACCAATGATCCTCTCGACAAGCAACCTCGTTGTCTGGCTGCCCCGCAGCTTGGTCGCACCGCTCGCGCTACTTGGGCGTTACCAGGCCAGTAGCGTCGCCACGTTGCAGCGGAATTTTTCACTGAGTGCGGTACGCCATCGGCGAAGCGCGAAGGAACCTGGCGCGCAATGGTTCTGGGAGCAGGTGACCCAGTTGATTTCAGGAGCTTATCGGACAGGGGTACGAGATGCGACTTGATAACTGCGACTAACGTGAATTCGACTTGCTGAGCGTCGCTCCAGTGCAGCAACATATTCGTCCACGTCAACAACCGATGTCCTGCTCACGGAAAGGTCTGATGCCTTCCATGGCAGCGGGTACTAGAGCGCCGCTGCATACCCGACCGGCTTGAACATCACTTCACCCCTAGCGCGCGAACCCGCATCAACGCCACCAGACTGATTGCCGCCGCGGCTATCAAATAGAAGCTTGGCGCCAGTTGGTTCCCGGTGACACTAATCAGCGATGTCACGATGAACGGTGCAAATCCACCAAACATCGTGACGGCGATGTTGTATCCCAGTGACATCCCGGTGGTGCGTGTTTGGGTGGAAAACAGTTCGCTCATCAGTGCCGGCAAGGCACCGAAGTAGGCACTGATGGCGACGCCAAAGAAAACCTGGACGCATACCAAGACTCCCAAGGTCGGGTGAATTTCCAGAAATCGAAAAACCGGATAGGTGAAAACGAGGAAGATTGCGGCTGCCCCTATCATGATTCCAGTTCGTCCTCGTCTGTCCGAGAGGTGACCGAACAACGGCGCACCGACCATCTGAGTGACGCCAGTTGCAATCGTCGCCGCGAACGCTGCCGAGGGCGGAATGCCGAGCTGCTTCACCGCATATGTCGGCATGTAGAGTATCAGGTAGGTGGCCACCGTGCCCACAACCACCGCCCCGACGGCCAAAAGCAACCGTTGCTTCTGACTCGAGAAGGTATCGGTCAGAGGAGATTGTGTCGTCTCCGCAGCCAAAAAAACCGGCGTTTCATCAACACGCCTTCTAATGTAGTACGCGACCGGCCCAATCAGAAGGCCAAACACGAAGGGAACGCGCCAGCCCCAACTCAGCACTTGTTCGGGAGTCAATATGCTAGTGAGAGACGCTCCGGCAAGAGCTGCTAGCAACGTTGTGAGCCCCTGACTCGCGGCCTGCCAGCTCGAGTAGAAACCGCGGCGATTGGCGCCATGCTCCGCAAGGAAAGCTGTCGCGCTCCCAAATTCACCGCCCGCAGAAAACCCTTGAATCAAACGGGCGATGATAATCCCCACTGGTGCGAGCACACCAATCGACTGATACGTCGGCATCACTGCGATTAAAAGAGTCCCGCCCATCATCATGACAATGGAGATCGTGAGGGCGGCTTTACGTCCTGCTTTGTCAGCGTATACCCCGAGCACAATTGCTCCCAGCGGCCGCATGAAGAACGATACGCCAAACGTCCCTAGCGTAAGCATCAAAGATACCGTCTCGTTCCCCGCCGGGAAAAACAGCTTCGAGATAGTTACCGCAAAGAATCCGTAGATGATTAAGTCAAACCATTCAAGCGCGTTACCAATCGACGCTGCCGCGATTACGCGCGAGGCTTGAAGGTCTGTTCCCGACGACCTCAGTGAAACTGTGGACGCTTCATTCATGCCGTGTCTCCTATCGTGATGCTGGATTACCCAGTCTCAATTTTTCTACTTCAAATCACCAAGGTCTCGGTGACGAATGCTCAACACGCCCTACTGAGACACGATGTTATAGAATCTTTACGATGCGAAACAGACAACATTTTCGCTTCAGCAATCAGCTTTTGTTGTCATCTCAAACGCGGAGACACCATGAAGCTCCAGCAACTTCGCTCCTTCGTCGCCATAGCGGACCATCGCAGCATCCGGGCGGCCGCACGTGCGTTGTTTGTATCGCAACCGGCTGTGACTCGTACCTTGCGGGAGCTCGAGCAGGACCTCGATATTTCGCTGGTCACTCGAAGCGTAGCAGGCGTCGAATTGACCGATGCAGGCCGGGCTTTCCATGTTCGAGCACGCCTTCTTCTCGAAGAGATGCGTCGAGCGCGAGAGGAGCTTTCCTTCATGAAAGCAGGTGGAAACGGGCACGTGGCGGTTGCTGTCACCTCTACGGTCGCGGTAAGCCTGCTTCCCGATGCACTAGAAAAATTCATGTTGCGGATGCCCCAAGCAAAAATCAGCCTTACCGAGGATGCCGGCTCGGTAGCCCTGACAAAGCTAAAGGACGGCACCCTCGACTTTGTCGTTACGCACACGATATCGGACGACATGGCACCAGAGTTTCGCCGCAAACCGCTGTTCCTCATGCAACTAGTTGCGGCATCAAGGCCCGAACACCCGCAGTCGAACGCAACATCGCTCCGCCAACTTCAGGACCAGGTTTGGAGCATCCCTTCCCTCGCCCTCGACTATTTCAAGCACCTCTTTACCTCAGAAGGTCTTGTCGTTCCGCTCCGAGTGCTGGAATGCGAGTCCTTTGCCGTCACCGCTCATTTGCTACGCAGGATGAGCCTACTCGGTCTTTTCTCATCCACGCTCTTCGAACGGGAACTCGCACCGCGCGGTGCGAAAGCACTCCCGCTCAAAGCCAAACTTCCTCCGTTGGAAGTTTGTATCGTCACTCTGAAGAACAGCCAACTCACTCCAACCGCGCAATGTCTGATGGAGTGCCTCGAAGCGAGCGCACTACCAGAAGGCATGCTCCCGCTAGCCAGAGCCGGTTAACTTCCACGTCACACGATTGGATAGCGTGCTTCGGCACCACGGCCGTACTCCGCCCTAAAAAGGGAGAAGTCCAGACCAACCTCGTCCCTCAACGACGACACTTGCTTAAATGCGTGCGTTCGCCGGTAGCGGCAGGCCAAGCAGCACTCGCCCGTAAAGCTCTGCTGAGGGGTTCACCTGCATCAGAAAGTGCGATGCCATACTATGGAGGTCGCGGAAATACCTCTCAACGGGCCCAAGCGGCATGAGGCTGCCACCAAGATTGCGCACCAAGTCATCTGACGCAGCGAGTGCCATATCGCAGATGATTGCGCCGTCCGTTCGATATCGGGCGCGCTGCTCCGCAGAGAACTCGTTGCCAGCCTCAGCCCAGTCCCACATCTCATCCACGTCGTGCACAAGCATGTTGAATGCGCCTTCAATCTTCGCGGCAGCCTTGCCCAGTTCTGCCAGCGTGAAGCGGTCCTCCGTCTGCGGAGAATTCAGACCAGCGGGAATCCGTTTGCGTACCGTCTCGGCATGAATGTCCAGCAGACCATGCGCTACCGACGTAATGGCTGCGGCGACGGACATAACAAAGAGGCTGGTGTGAGGTATCCGATACATCGGACTCTTGTTGCGCTCGCGTCCGGGATATTCGATACGCTGGACTTCGGTCCATTTAATACTGCGGTAAAGCGGAACCCGCTCGTTCTCAAGGTACACGTCCTTGCTGCCAGTTCCCTTCATGCCGAAAACATTCCAGCTTTCATGATCAACGCGAAAGCTTTCCTTCGGCACGAGCAAAAGCCGCAGTTCTCGCCTTCCTTCAGCGGTGGGAACATCGACCAAGACACTCGCCCAATCGGCGACGTCGATGCCTGACGCGTATGTCCATTTCCCATTCAATACGTAATGCTCCCCGTCGAGCCTTGCATCGACGCCACGTCCAACGTTCCCGGTCAGTGCGATGATGACCGCATCGCGTCCGCCCGCGAAAACATCATCCTGCGCTCGAGCACCGAACATGCCAGCCATCCAGGGGTGCAGCCCTGCGAGGCCAAGTATCCATGCAGTCGCGCTGTCCCCACGTGCGATTTCGCGGCACACGCGCCACAGGACGGATGGGCGCAATCCGTAGCCCCCATTTTCAGTGGACTGGCAGATTCGAAAGAAGCCTGCTGCGCGCAGCTTGGCACCGACATCGTCTGAAATACGCTTCGCACTGTCGTGCGCCGGCCCTCGCTCCTTCAACATCGGAATCATCGACCGTGCTCGTTCAATCAGGGTGTCTGCATTAGGAATGTGGTCAATCATTTCAGTGTGTACCATGAATATTCTTGGCTGGATGGGTGTTGCGAACTGCTTCAGTGGCTCAACGCAACGTCGAGATACTTGCCAGCTGCGTAGATGAGCGCCGGCGCCGGTGGGTCAATTGAATGCATGTCGACAACCTCGCCCACGACGACGTGGTGGTCACCAAGCTCTTGCAAATTGGTAATGCGGCAAACGAACGTCGCGTTGGCGCCGTCTAGCACAGGCGCTGAAGCAGCGTCCAGATCCCACGTCCCTTCGACACCACGCTGCGGTTGACCACCGTAGTACCGCGATACAGCGTCCTGTCCCGAGGCAAGGACGTTCACCGAAAACGTCTCGGAATTTTTCAGATGCGGAAGAAGCGAGCTTGCGTTGCGCACACAAAAGAGAAGCAGCAACGGGCTCAGGCTGACGGGGCAAACAGCGCTTGCAGTCATGGCGGCGACACCGGAGGGCCGACCCTCAGATGCCACAGCGATTACAGTAACGCCTGTAACGAAGCGACTCATCAATGTTCGAAATCGCGCGTGAGTTGCAACGGCTGACATTCAAATCTCCAAAGAAGCGGCCTGCGACCAATGTATCTGCGCGCTTCCCCGCTCCTACGTATCCGCCGATACGGGCCTTACAAAAAAGTGCTTTCCTTGCGAGCTGCCGACGTACATTTCCAAGTTCGTTAGCCAGAAGACCGCGCTTACATTCGCGGATTCTCGGGTCGATAGTGCCGGCTCCGTTGCAGTGCCATATCACCCAGCTGGTCCGCCAATTCCCAACTACATGCCGCTCTATTTGAATTCCACAGAGATTTAAGGTGGGGAAAAACCCCACTACCAATGGAACGGAAGTTGCATAGAGTTAACAATACCCTTGGGCTTGGGATATTGGATAATGTGCATCGCTTGTTGCAGGGCAGCACTTTTAATTTGCCGCTCGCCACGGCAGCGTGATTAACGAAAAACGGTGGTATGCAATGGCTACTCCTCACGTCTCAGCCGAGGCGCTTTCAACAGAGACATGGCACATGGATAGACATGCTGCGAACGTCTTTATGAATGCGGAGCGCCTCGGACAACGTCAGGTCCTCCAGAAGGGAGCGACTCTCTATCGACAGGGCGAAATCGGGACGACATTCTTTTTCCTCGTCAGTGGTCGGGTTCAGGTCGGCATCTTTCAGGAAGATGGTACGGAGTTCATCCTCGAATTGATGGGCCCATGGTCGCTCATAGGTGAAGGTACTGCCATAGCCGGCCAACGTCGAATGAGCACAGCGATTGCGCTCGAGCCATGTGTCATCATTAGGTTCGATTACTCGACCATCAAGCAGGCGTTCGCTCAGGACGTCGAATTTGCGACCACGCTGATGGAAGTCGTCGCCGTCAAGCAATGGGTACTGGGGATGCGGATTCAGTTCATGGCGATGCCCAAGCCTGAACTGAGGATTGTGGAACTGCTGAGTCGCCTCGCGAGTCTGTATGGTGAGGCTGATGACGTCGGTATGCGCATCCGGACGCCGCTGACACATGAGCAGGTCGCCAGCCTGACGGGGACAAGCCGCGTAACCGTGACTCGCACGATTACGCGGCTGAAATCGGAGGGGGTGATTCAAAACGAAGGTCAGCACTTTTGGGTGCTTGACCAGCGACGGCTAAACGCCTGACGGGAGCCGGCGAGCCTGGCCGGCCTTGACGGTAACGGTCAAGCTGCCACGCGCTGCGGGAGGCTCTGCTCGAGCCACAACGCGAGCCGCAGCAGTACATCTTCCCGGCACTTGGCTGCTACGAGTTGTACCCCTACCGGTAACGCTGAGCCTTCTGGCCAGTACGGCACAGAAATCGCCGGCGCTTGCGTCAGGTTGAATGCCGGTGTGTACGGATTCCACGAAAACCAGTCATCATCCGCTGAGCCGGGCGGAACATCCTTGCCGGTCGCGAAGGGCAGGATGGGCATCGTCGGCAGCAGCAGCACGTCAATCTCATCAAAGAGCGCAGAGAACTGACCATTCAATGTGTCGCGTTGAAGCGCCGCACGTTGAACATCGGCGAAAGACGTGTTGCGGACAGGGTCAATGAATCCGAGCAGCCCGGGGTCCAACAGGCCGTGTTGGTCAGCAGGTATGCTATTGACCGCAGACAGGCATCCGAGTCGATACAGGTGTGCGTCGACGCGCGACGCTTCTTGCACGTCGAAGTCCACCGTGCGCACCTCGAAGCCATTGCTCCAAAGGATGCCGTACGTCTGGTCCATTGCACGCTTAACGATGTCCGAACTTCCCTCCCAGCGAAGAGGGTTAAGCAGGCCAATGCGAAGCTCTTTGGGCGACTCGTTCGATTTGAAATCCACGGGCGCGAGGCCAACCGACGTCCAGTCGCGAGAGCTTGGGCCGCTGATGACGTTCATCACTGAAACAATGTCGCCCACGCTCGCGGCTATCGGGCCGTAATGGGCTACGTTAAAAAAGATGCTCGCCGGCGGTGTAATTGGCACGCGACCGTATGTTGGCTTCAATCCGAAGGTCCCAGTGAAGGCCGCCGGAATGCGTACCGACCCACCCGCATCACTCCCAATCGAAACGCGAACGACGCCGGCAGCCACCGCCGCGCTACAGCCACCGCTGCTACCCCCTGGGGTTAGCTCAAGATTGAGTGGGTTTCTCGTCACCCCGTACCCGGGGCTATCGGTGACACCCTTCCACGCAAATTCCGGCATGCGTGTTTTGCCCACGAGCACGGCGCCTGCGGCCACAAGGCGCGCAGCTAGCTCGGAATTCTCCGAGACCGGCTCAGCCGCCGTAACGACAGAACCTTTGCGAGAGGGCCAACCTTCGACCCCGATGCCATCCTTTACCGAAATCGGCATGCCATCAATTTCGCTAAGCGGCGAGCCCTCGCGCCACCGCTTCTCGGACGCACGCGCTGCAGCAATCGCGCGCTCACCATCGATGAGCGCGAACGCGTTCAACGTTCCATTCGCGGCTTCCGCATGCTCGAGCGACGACTCGGTCACATCGACAGGCGAAAGCTCCCCGCTTTGATACAACGCCCGCAATGCTTCGAATGACTGTTCATGTACCATACCTGCATCTCTCAAGTTGCAACCCAGCGACACTTGATTGTGCTGCTGCGGTTTCTTCACAAATCCTCAGTGCGTGGCCAAATCAAGCAGCCAATCGCTTTGCCCCCAGGTAAATCTCACTCAGGTGGGGGTCAGCCGCAAGTTCCTCACCGGTCCCAGCCTTGATGATGTGGCCGAGCTCGATTAGGTATGCGCGGTCTGCAGCGTTCAATGCGAGTCGTGCGTTTTGCTCGACAAGAATGACGGTCAGCCCTTCCTTGCGCTGCAACTCGACAATCACTTCCATGATTTGCTGAACCACGAGCGGTGCTAGGCCAATAGACGGTTCATCCAGAAGCAGCAGTTCTGGCCGCGCGATGAGGGCACGCCCGATTGCAACCATCTGCTGCTGGCCACCGGAAAGCGTGCCCGCAAGCTGCTCCTGACGTTCTTCCAGAATCGGAAAGAGCGAGTAGATTCGCTTGACCTCCTCGGCGAAATTGATGCGACCGCGGTTTGCGTAGGTTCCCAACTCGAGGTTGTCGCGAACCGACATGGAGTTGAATAACGAACGCTTCTCCGGAACCAGATACATTCCGCGCCGTACACGGTCTTCGACGGGAGTCCGCCCGAGCGAAACACCACCAAAGCTCACATCGCCAGCCGCTGAAGGCACCGCCCCCATCACACAGCGCAGCAGACTCGTCTTCCCCGCTCCGTTCGCACCAATCAGCGAGACCAGTTCACCTGCGGCGATGTGAAACGACATCTCGCTTATCGCCCTAACCTGCCCGTACTTCACCGCCAAACCATCGACGTCGAGAATGTTCATGCTTCTGCCCCCAGGTACGCGTGGACGACGTCAGGATTCTGTTGGACCTCATGCGGCGCCCCTTGCGCCAGGAGGCTCCCGTAATTCAGCACGAACAGATAGTCCGCACATCCCATCATCAGTTCCATATCGTGCTCTACGATAAGAACGGTCATGCCATCGTCGTCCCGCAGTGACTGAAGCAGTTGCGACAAACGTTGCTTTTCCGGTGCGCGCAGACCAGCCGCCGGTTCATCCAGCAGCAGGATTGAGGGCCTGGCCATCAAAGCACGCGCGATTTCGACAAGGCGCTGACTGCCCAACGGAAGCTCAGAAACTCGCGTATTCGCAACCTTGCTCAGGCCGACGCGCCGCAGTGCAACGAGAGCTTCTGCAATCATCTGGCTCTCCTCGTGCCGGTCAGTGCCAATGGCGGCCGATAGCAAACCAGACTTGCCGCGGATGTAACCGCCGATAAGCACGTTCTGCAGAACGTCGAGTTCTTGCACCAACTGTACGTGCTGGAACGTCCGTGCGATACCGCACGAGATGACCTTGCGCAAGCTGCTTGGAAGTGGCCGTCCGCCTATGGTGACACTTCCGCTACTGGCAGGAAACACTCCCGTCATAACATTGAAGAGCGTCGACTTGCCGGCCCCGTTCGGTCCGATAAGGCCCGTAATTGTGCGTGCAGGAACGTCAACAGTAACTTCGGACAGAGCCGTCAAGCCGCCAAAGCGCTTCGTCACAGCTCTCGCGTTAAGCGTCGCGGGGTTTGCTTCCTCACGTTTGGCTGTCGCAGCGACCTCGACATCCACCACGTCATAGCTACTCGAAACGCCGGCCCATGTGAGCAGCCCGTTGGGCCATTTCAATAATGCGGTGATGAGTACCGCCCCGAGAACCATCGACTCGACCTGTCCGGGAAGGCCAAGGACATTCGCAATGACGTGCTGCCCGGTCAGTTCGAGCAAGTTGAAGAATACAACGCCCAGTAGTGCTCCCAACGGATGAGCGACGCCGCCGAGCACAGTCATGATTAGCAGGTTAATCGACGCGCCCAACGAGAACGAGGAAGGGCTCAGGAATTGCATGTAGTACGCGTAGAGCGAGCCGGCAAGACCACCCAAAGTCGCTGACATCACAAACACCTGATTCTTTACTCGTGCCACATCTGCGCCAAAAGCACTTGCCATCGTGCCGTTGCTCTTGAGAGCACGCGCAATCCGGCCGACACGGTTGCGGTATATGCGTCGGTACGCGAGGAAAACCACGAGGACGATGGCCCAGATTACCGTCGCCATACCGCGAGCCTCCATGGATACGCCAAAAAGGTTCAACGCCGGAATTCCCGTCAGCCCCGATGCGCCTCCTGTGAGGTCAATCTCCGCGACGAAGCAGGTCGATATCGCCATACCATATGCGAGCGTCGCGAGCGGAAGGTAATGCCCCTTCATCCCGAGTGTTAGCTTGCCCAGGAGCCAACCGATGGCCGCGCACAGTGCAGTCGACACCGGTATCGCTACGAGTGGTGGCACGCCGAACTTCAGCGTCAGAAGCGACGATGCGTATGCGCCAAGTCCCAAAAACGCGGCGTGCCCCAGCGACAACTGCCCCGTAGCGAGCAGAAAGGCAAGCCCGAGGACGACAATGGAGTTGATTCCTGCTACCGCTACGAGCCCGACATAGTAGGTCGGAGAAAGAACCAAGGCGCCCAGAATCGCCGCGAAAATCAACCCTGCCAGCGCGTACTCTCGCTTGACGCGGCCAATTGCGGCCGGCCGCGTGGGCTGCCCGGACGTTTCATCAATGTTCATCAAGCTCGCCCCCATGCCGGGCACTGCGCCACAAAAGGATTGGAATGACCAGCGAGAACACCCACGCGTCACGTAGCGAACTGCTGAAGAATGCGGAGAAGGACTCAAACACGCCGACCATGAACACACCTGCGAGTGAGAGTGGGTAATTGATGAGCCCACCCATCGTTGCCCCGACGAACCCCTTCAAGCCAACGATGAATCCCATCTCGTAGTTCGCTGTCACGAGCGGCGCAAGCAGCATCCCACTGAGAGCGGAGATTCCCGCCGCAATGAAATAGCTCAGGCGGCCGACCATGCCGACAGGGATGCCGCAATACTGCGCCCCATCACGGTTGATGGATGCTGCACGCAGCGCTTTACCGACGAGCGAGAAGCGAAAGAAGGCAAAGAGAGCCACCGTCATGATGATTGCAGCCGACAGGATGATTACCGACTGCATTGCAATGTCCACGTTGGCTACGCTCAAACGCAGGTCACTAATCGGAGGCACCGTCCTAGGGTCCGCGCCCCAAATCAAAAGCGCGAGAGGATGCAGTATGAGCGATACCCCCACCGAACAGATCAGCAGCACGACTGGCGAGTTCCCTGGATTGGGCTCTACCGTCAGTCTGTAGATAAGCGGGCCCATTGTTGCGACCAGCAGGAGCGCTGCGGCCATTTGCAGAGCGACAGAACTCGTGTGACATGCCCCATATGCCAACGCTGAAAGCACCACTCCGTATGCCATGTACTTCAGCACCAACTTCAGGGGACTCCGGCGAAATTTGAAAGCCTGCAAGATGTCCAACAACAAGCAGACTGCCCCTGTTCCGAGGACAACGTAGAGCAACGGTGTCAGCGAACCCTCGATGAAGCTGGCGAACGATAGCGCACCGAACGTCAGGAACTCGCCCTGTGCAACGTTAACCACGCGTGTAGTCGTGTAGACAAGCACGAGGGACAGCCCAACCAAGGCATAGACGGCGCCGTTCGTGATGCCGTCTAGCCCAAGGAAGAGGGTTGAAAACCAATCCATTCTTAGTCCTTCAACAGCGTGAACTGGCCGTTCTTGACAGTAACCAGGAACAACGTGCGGGTGTCGAGACCCACATGGTCCGTCGACGAGTAGTTAAAGATGCCGACCGTACCGACGTAATCGTGCGTGTTCTCCAATATGTCCCGGATGTCCATGCGTCGCTGCGCGAGGTCACCCTTCTTGCCCGACGCCGTATAGCGCTTTAGGGCATCAACGGCGAGCCCGACAGCGTCGTAGCCCTGCGTGGCGAAGATTTCCGCCTTCCCTTGGCCATACTTGGCGTCGTATGCGTTCACGAACGACGTAATGACCGGAACCAGCGGATTGTCCTTGGGCAGCTCCTTGTAAACCGTGATAGGAGTTGCACCCACGATTGCTCCTTCAACGGACTGCTTACCAATTGAGAGGAAGCTCGAGGTCGGCGAGCCTGCACCGTGATAGATCGGCCCCTTGTAGCCAACTCGCTTCAGAGCTTCGTGCGCAAGAGCCGCTGACGGAGGGATAGCGTGGAAGTAGACCGCATCGGGATTCGCTCGCACCACTCGAAGCGCTTGCGGAGCAAAGTTCGTGTCGCCGCGCGAGAAGCGTTCGTCCGCGACAATCTTGATGCCCTTCTTTTCCGCGAGCTGCTTGAACTCCACCCAGCCCCCTTCCCCGTAGGCGTCGTCGAGCCCCATGAACGCTACTGTCTTGATGCCCTTCTTCTTCATTTCGTCGAGGGTGTAGTTAATCATCAAGCGGTCGGTGATAGGCGTCTTGAACATGTAACGCTTCTCCGACACCGGTTCAACAACCGATGCTCCTGCTGACATCGAGATGGTCGTTACCTTTGCGTCCTCGACCGTTTTATCGATCGCCAGCGATGACGGGGTGGTCGTACAGCAGACGACAACATCAACCTTGTCGTTCTGGATTAGCTTGCGCACAGCGTTGACGGATTTCGTCGGGTCCGAAGCATCGTCGTACTGGATAAACTGGACCGTGAACGGCCGGTTCTTTTGCGCTGCGAGTTGTTCCTCGAAGAGGGCAATGGCATTGTTGGCCGGCGCGGCGATGACTGAGGCGGAACCCGTCGTTGCGGTGACAATGCCGATTTTGTAGTTGGGCTTCTCTTGAGCCTGACTGCTCGCAACGGCAGCAAAGAGGGCCAGTCCAAAGATTACAGCCAGGAAGCGCATACATTCTCCACGTGATTGGAATTGACTTGCTTGAATGGCCCAGAATTGGGTCCCCGCGTTTTAATTATTGGACGGTCAAATTTCTGGTCGCGGTATCACGCGATACAAGAATCAAGCTTTGTCTCCCCCGTGTTTTCGGCAATGCAATCGCCCGACGCTTTCCATGTCAGAAAGCAAGCATTTTCTCCTGCGCCACTACCCCAACGCCTCGTAAGCACCGTAGAACGACCAGATTCACAAGCGAGTTCAGTTTGCACATGCATCACCTGCGGACAATGTCAGCCCGTACGGTGCTATCTGTTCTGGTCAGCAAAGAAAAAGCCGGCGTTCGGACACCTGTTGGGGGCGAGCAGATTCTCGAGCGACGGGTATCAGCTTCAGTTCGCCCAAAAATCCCGCTCATGTGTTGGAGCTGCCGTTTGACGAGACCATCGCCGTGCTCGGCAGATATGCCGCAGTCCATGCATCAGGCACCTCCGGAAGTTCCAACACGGAACCTCGGCCTACTTGTGTCGTGACGCTGCTTACAGAACGCTCACCAGCGCATCTGCGACGTAGGGTACGTTCTGCGTGGTGAGTCCTGCCACGCAGAGGCGGCCGTTCCCGACGAGATACACCCCCCAGTCGCTCCTGAGCGTCTCAACCTGCTCAAGCGACAATCCCGTGAAGCTAAACATCCCGCGTTGAGTCGTCAGGTACATCAAATCGGCAGAGGGCTTGCGCGCCTCAACTGCTATGCGCAGGGCTCTCCTCATTCCGGTTATACGGTTCCTCATAAGCTCCACGTCTTGGCGCCATGCAAGGTTCCTCTCCTCGTCCAACAGCACGGCGGAGACAAGACGCGCACCGGTCGCAGGCGGACTTGAATAATTCGTCCGCACTGTCGACTTCAGTTGCCCGAGCACTCGCTGCGCTTCTTCCGCATCCGAACAGACGACCGAGAGTGCGCCCACGCGCTCGCCGTAAAGCGAAAAAATCTTCGAGAACGAATTGCTGACAAAGAACTTAATGCCAGAACGCTCAAAGGCGCGGATTGCGTACGCATCCTCCTCCATGCCATCGCCAAAACCCTGATAGGCCATGTCGAGAAACGGGATGAGATTGCGCTGCTGGACAACGGAGACGAGTCGGTCCCATTGCGCGGGCGTCAGGTCCGCACCAGTCGGGTTGTGACAGCACGGGTGAAGAACAACGATGCTTTGCCCGGGCATCTCAAGCAGGTCAGCGAGCATTCCTTCGAAATCGACCCCTTTCGACTGTTTGTCGAAGTATCGGTACCGGTCCACTGTGAAGCCAGCGCCTTGGAAGATGCCTACGTGGTTGTCCCACGTGAAATCACTCACAAAGGCGGTCGACGAAGGAAAATAACGATGGAGGAAGTCCGACCCAACCTTCAAGGCACCCGAACCACCAAGAGTCTGAATCGTCGCGACACGTCGTTCCTGGACCACAGAACTGTCCTCCCCGAAAAGCAGAAACTGCACGGCCTTTCGAAAGTCGGCAAGCCCGTCCATCGGCAGATAGGAAGGCGACATGAGTGCACGCGCGGGCAGCGAGCGCTCCGCATCGATGACGCTTTGAAGCGTCGGCACGCGGCCTTCTTCGTCGTAGTAAATGCCGACGCTCAGATTGACCTTGTTTTGACGCGCATCAGCATTGAATGCCTCGACGAGCGAGAGAATTGGGTCACCGGGGAATGATTCAACGTGCTCGAACATAGTGCGAAGGCTACTGAAACAGGGGTTGCAAACGGGAAGAGGAAAAAAGTGCTTGCTGGAGACCCGACGGCAGCCTCCAACAATATGAATCGCATCAGGCTGACGACCCGGCTACACTACGGCGGCGACGTGCCGCTCCTTTCCTGACGATGAACGCGCCATAGACCGCGGCGACCCAAAAGGGCATCGCGTAGACAGATATGCGCACCTCCGGCGTAAGGAACAACACAACGGTGATGAGGAGCATGAACGCCAGACAAACGTAATTTGTATGCGGAGCCAGAGGCGCGGGGAAGTCCGCTCGCTTGCCTTCCTGCCGCATAGACGCACGAAACTTCAGATGGGTCACGATGATGATGACCCACATGAGCACCAACCCGGCCACGACCAGCGACATCAGTAGTTCCAACGCGCCACTCGGCATGACGTAGTTGAGGACAATGCACAGCGCCGTGTACGCCGCAGGATATAGAATCCCTGCATAGGGGACGCCGCGCGCATTCACCTTCGCCAGAAAACGGGGCGCATGGCCGTCTCGAGCCATCCCGTAAAGCAGACGGCTATTGCAGTACACCATCCCGTTGTAGACAGAGAGTGCGGCCGTCAGCACCACAAAGTTCAAAGCGTTGGCTGCGAACTGGCTGCCAAGTACCGAAAACACCATCACAAACGGGCTGTGGCTGTACGTATCGCCACCGGCCTTCAGTGCTGCGAGCAGGTTGGTCCACGGCATCAGAGCCAACAAAATCAGCATCGAGCCGACATAAAAGATAAGGATGCGGAACAGGACCTGATTGATGGCCTTGGGAATCGTCTTCTTGGGGTTCTTCGCTTCGGCGGCCGTAAAGCCAAGCATTTCGAGGCCACCAAAGGAAAAGGAGATGAAAGCAAGCGACATAATCAGCCCGTGCCATCCGTGCGGGAAGAAGCCGCCGTGCGACCAGAGATTCGAAATCGTCGCATCGGTTCCCCCGCTGCCGGACCCGAGAAGAAAGATGCCCATGACAATCATCGCAACAACCGCGCCAACCTTGATGACCGCGAGCCAGAACTCCGTCTCACCGTAGATGCGCACGCTGACGAAGTTGAGTCCGTTCACTACGATGAAGAACAGCGCTGCCGACACCCAGGTCGGAATGCCCGGCCACCAGAACTGAATAAACTTCCCAGCAGCTGTCAGTTCAATCATGCCCACAAGTACGTACAGCAGGAACGTATTCCAGCCGGAAAAGAAGCCGGGGAATTCGCCCCAAAACTTCCGGGCGAAATAGCTGAACGAGTCGGACACTTGGGTTTCGACCAACATCTCACCGAGATATCGCGAAATCAGGAACATGATGAGGCCGACAAGCGCATAGCCGAGAATCATCGACGGCCCGGCAAGTTCAAGCACACCAGCCGAACCGAGGAAGAGCCCGGTTCCGACTGCTCCTCCTAGTGCGAGCAACTGGATGTGTCGGTTGCTCAAGCGTTGCTTTAGCTCACCAGTTCCAGCGTTTTCAGAATGGCCCTCTTCGGGCACCTGAGAGTGCGCTTTCATGTTTGTCTCCAATGTTTCTTTGTCGCCTGATGCGGCGAACTATTCGCTCCTGCTTGCCGCTGTGAAGCTCGCGGAGAGGATGTCGTAGTTACTGTCAAAAGTGCTCACGCATTACCGGGCCGATGCGGCTCGCAACCTCTATCTGCGGAGGACGGGAAACGTAGTTGCTCTGCCGCACTCATTTAGAGCGGATGGTCGGTGTTGTCGATGTCCACTGCGACGACCCAGTCGCCCTGCTCTTTCTTCCAGACTGCGACGTATTTACCGCGAATTTCGACGGTCACGTCGTCACGGGTAAGTGAGACGACATAGCTTCCGGCGTCGTACGCGATGTCGAGACTGGATGAGATAGTCAACATTGGCGTGTAAAGCGCCTTGAAATTTGGCCGTGTGAAGTACGTGTGCCATGCTGCGAGAATTGCTTCCTTGCCAACAAGGCGGGGCTTGCCTGGTGGCATGTACACAGCGTCGTTGGCGTAGATTGACGCAATCGCATTGATATCCTTCTCTGCAATGGCATTCATCCACCTGTCATATCGAGCCAGGAGATGGTCCCGGACATCCTTTTCTGTCATGGCGTTCTTCCCTCAGATTATCCCGCGACGACATACCGGTAATGAAGTCGCGGGACAAGACAGTTCCAACCAAGCAGGTCTTTGGACAATCTCCTCAGACCAGCATTTTGGGGAGCGGCGCTTATGCCGATGCTCGACGGAACACCTGCAGCATGGTCAGTTAAGCGTGCCGCGTTGTTGCTGGTCTTTCTCCTGCGATTCGAACAAGGCTTTGAAATTGCCCTCGCCGAATCCGTCCTCGCCACGACGCTCGATGATTTCGAAGAACACTGGACCAATCTGACGCTTCGTAAAGCGCTGCAGCAGAATCTTCTGCGGCCCTTTACCGTCGGCGAGGATGCCCTGTTCCGCGAGGCGTGCGACGTCAAGGCCGTGCCCGGGCAGACGTCCATCAATACCGTCGTAGTAGTTCTTCGACGGCGCGGCCATGAACTCAATGCCTGCTGCACTGAGCTTGCGAATCGTGTCTTCGATATCCGACGTCAGCAACGCGATGTGCTGAATCCCTTCACCGCCGTAGTCTCGGATAAACTCGTCGTTTTGATTGAGCACGCCCGGCTGGTCGTGCGCAGCCGCAGCCACAGGAATTGACACACGGCCGCATGGGCTCACCATCGAGCGAGCGCGCATCCCTGACATATGCCCCTTGACTTCCAGGTACTGCTTTTCCGCAAAGCCGAACGTGTCGCGATAGAAGTTCGCCCATACGTCAAGGTTCTGGGGATGAACGATGTTCGACGTGTGGTCGACAGCCAGGATGCTTGCGTCGCCTTCCGGCGTATTCCGCACTTCAACGGGCAGCGAGAAACTCTCGCGGAAGTCTGTGTCTACGAAATACACTAGGCTTTCACCAATACCCAAAATCGTCGGTGTGTCGACGACGAATGCTCCTTCCGCGTCAGGCGAAGCTGGCAGCGCGCCGCCGGCAAGCGCCTGGGCGTGGGCGAGTCTCGCGTTGTCGACGCGAATGCCGATTGCGCGCACAGACGGGCCGTGCTTTTTCTCAAAGGCGTTCGGGTTGCCGTTGACCAGGAACGCGGCCGCGCCTTGGGTCATCAGAAACACATCATTCTTAGACTTGCCACGAAGGCGGAACCCGAAGTGTTCAAAGAGCTCGACGAGCTCCATCGGGCGCGATGATACGAATTCTACAAATGCGAATCCGTCGGTTTTAGCTTGCGTGCTCATAATACTAATTAGCATTCCATAATATGTTCCGAGGATTTACCCGTCTGACGCGGCCTCAGTCACCATGGAGGCTGCGTTGGACGGCTTACGCTTCGAGCTGCTTCCACATCTCGATGTCGCGCTCTGCAGTCCAGATACGCGGGTCGTCAAAGCCAGTCGCTTCGTCGTATGCGCGCGAAACATCAAATGGCATGCAGTGGTCGAAGATGACCCAGTCGCTGTAGCGCGGTTTCATGAAGTCGTAGACTTCGCGATAGATGGTCTTCAGGTCCTTGCCTTCCGCGACGCCGCGGTTCACCGCGCCGTAGAGGTCTGTCAGGAACGAGCGCGTGCCTGCAAGACCTTGGCGCACTGCTTCGGGATTCTTCAGTGCCGGACCGCGACCCGGAACCATCTTTTCGGCCGCGAACGTAGCCAACTTGTCCAGCGTAGTCGGCCAGGCACGGAAATAGGCGTCGCCACAGTAAGGGGTCGACTGATACTCCACGAGGTCGCCTGCGAACAGAATCTTCTGCTCCGGCAGCCATGCGATGGTGTCGCCCTTGGTGTGGCCACGGCCAATCTGAAGAATCTTCACTTCGAGATTCCCGAGGTTGACGGTCATCTCACCGTCGAAGGTCATCGTCGGCCATACGAGCCCCGGCGGAATCGACTCAGCATTCCGGAAGAGGCGCGGAAAGCGGCCGATTTCGCTTGCCTTGTCCTGCTCGCCGCGCTCGGCGATAAGGTCGTAGGTATCGCGGCTCGCGAGGATTTCCTGAGCCTGGTACGCCGACGCGCCGAACACGCGAACGGCATGGTAGTGCGACAGGAGGACATACTTGATGGGCTTGTCCGTGACCTCGCGGATACGACGAATCACGTCTTGCGCCATCACAGGCGTTGCCTGCGTGTCGACGACCATCACGGCCTCGTCGCCGATGATGACGCCGGTGTTCGGGTCGCCTTCGGCCGTATAGGCGTATGCGTTGTCAGAGAGTTTCTCGAACGAAACGACCTTGTCCTCAAGGTCGCCGTGCGAGGCGAATGCTTTGCCCATTTTCTAGTTTCCGTTCGTCTGTATGCAGAACTCGCGCCCGCACGTTGCACATGCGGACGCAACAGCGCAGCGTGGCCGCGCGAAGGAGCGTGGTCGATTAGGTATCGGTTTGATGCGAAAAGCGGCCGATGAAATGCGGCTTACTTGCGGGTCGCAGCGACGACCTTGATTTCGACGATAAGCTCAGGACGCGCAAGCGCCGCAATACCGAGAATGGTCCATGCCGGGAAATCGGCGCGAACGTAGCGCTCCTTCACTTCACGGAACGCGGCCAGTTGCGAACCAACGTTAACGTGATAGGAAACCAGTTCAACCACGTCCGAGAAGTCGAGACCGAGCTGCGTGAGCACTGCTTCGATGCGCTTGAACGCGACATCGATTTGCTCCTTCGGGTCTTCCGGAATCGACCCGTCGGCACGCAGACCGATTTGACCTGCGATGAAGACCAGCCCGTTTGCCGTAACAGCCGGCGAGTACTGGAACAGGTCGAAAATGCGGTTGCTTCCGAAAGTTGCGTCGTCTTCGGGGAGACGCAGACGCTCGATTTGGCTCATAACAGTCCTTCAATCAGCTGGTGTAGTACAGGGGGGAGGTGAATCCAATGTGCCCCACTCTACGTGAGTGACCGGACCGTCGTCTGTATAGCGAGTTACCAAATCAGCCGAGAAGTTTCGATGGGTCTAGTACCCAGATGCGACGCTGTCGGAGTTCGATTGCGCCGAGGGCCGTGAGCCGCTTCAAGGCGCGCGTGACCGTAACCCGGGACGCACCCGTCATCGCTGCGATTTGCTCGTGAGTTAGCGGGATGGATATCAGCGTTCCGTCCTCCCGCTTCTCGCCGTACAACTCTGCCAGCCGACCGAGTAATTCTCCGATTCGCATTTCTGGCTTGGGAAGCGCGAGGTACTGAATGCGGGAGGCGAGAATCCTCTGCTTTATTGCGACGATGCGCATGAGCGAGATGGCAAGCTCCGGGCAGGACGGGATTGCCTCGGTAATAACCCTGATATCAAACTCGATGAGTTCGGAAGTCTCAGCTGCGATAGCGGTGGCAATACGTGGAAAGCCATCCATTGCCGGCGACTCCCCAAACATCGCCCACGGCCCCATCATCTCGAGCATGAACTCAGAACCGTCGCTTTGGTAAATCGAGACTTGAATGCGCCCCGACAGCAAGAAGTAAAACGTGAAGCCAAGCTCCCCCTGGCGGTAAATCATGACGCCCTTCTCGACCTTAATCTTTCGTCCGAGATGGGCGGCACGAATCCAGACGCCCGCGGTGGCGTCGTCCATGTGCCAAGTTTCTGTTGTCGCCAAAGCGCTCTTGCTCAACCTCGTCTCCGTCATCGTTCGCGCCCAGTCGCGCCAGCGTACTTGCGTCGAACCGACCGCGAGTCTACCTCGCGCTGCAACCCCGAGCAGCCGCCCATAAACCCGCGTAGCAGGCTCCGGGGGCATCATACGGGTTTGCGAAAATCTCACAATTAGAAATCGATTGTATAATGCGCAATCACTTTGTCACGGAGGCTCGCGGCCCTTCGTTTGTGCGACAGCGTATCCCGGTGACTCCCTGTCCACAGGTTCCCCCTTCAGTCAGCCGATGTCCGACCTTACGCTCTACTCGTACTTCCGAAGCTCCGCCTCATACCGCGTGCGTATCGCCTGAACCTCAAGGGGCTTGAGTAGACGCAGGTCCCTGTTCATCTCTTGCGTGGTGGCGGCGAACAACTCACCGCATCGTATCGGGAAGTGCATCCCGACGGCCTCGTCCCGGCGCTCATCGACGGCGAACAAGCGCCGCTCGGACAGTCGCTCGCAATTGTCGAGTATCTCGAAGAGCAATTCCCGACGCCCTCGCTGCTGCCAGAAGCGCCATCCGACAGAGCATTCGTTCGTTCAGTCGCGTTGCAGATTGCGTGCGAGATTCATCCATTGAACAATCTGCGCGTCCTTGGCTATCTGAAGTCAACGCTTGGTATCGAGGATGAACAGAAGACTGCGTGGTACGCGCACTGGGTTACCGCGGGGTTCGAAACTTTGGAGCGCAAACTCGCGGCGGACCGGCGCGTAGGCCAGTGCGTGTTCGGCGACACGCCTGGTCTCGGCGATTTGTGCCTTATTCCGCAGATTTGGAACGCACGCCGCTTCAACATCCCTTTGGACGGGTACCCAACACTTGGTAGGCTGTACGACAACGTCGCCTCTCTGCCGGCATTTGCCAAAGCGGAACCGTCCGTGCAGCCGGACGCCGAGGCACCCCGTGGCTAATCAGTCGAAGCGGCGCTACACCCTTCCGTGCTGTAGGGAGGTGCATTTCGCATGGCGGCTTCGGAATCAACCAAGCCGTATTGCTCCGCGTTCTAAGCGCTAAGAGCTAGCGTGTAAGCCACGTCGAGACAGTGTCAGAGAGGCCACTGCGCCCATTTACTAAGATTTCCGAAAGAAATGTCACATAGAAGCATACTGACATTCGGGCTGGCGAAAGAAGGACTTCACCAGTGCAGGCAGCTTCTGGATGCGGCGCAGAGCACCGATGGCCAGTCGCTTCATTTCGTCTTTCGACTGCACGAGGCGTTTGGAGACGCTGCGTTTCACATGCGCCCAGACTTGCTCGTCAGGATTCAGGTGCGGCGAGTAAGGCGGCAGATAGAACAGCTTCAGGCGTCCCTTCTGTGCCTTCACAAAGTCCTGAACCAGCCTGGCCTTGTGAATCGGATGTCCATCCAGAACGAGCAACACCGGTTCGCGGGCGCCGAGCATCAGGCTACTGAGAAACACCCGGAAGACGACGGCGGTAACGCCACCCTCGTGCACCATGAAGCGGAACTCGCCCGGAGCACTGAACGCCGAAATCATGTTCACCGAGAAACGCTTGCCCGTGACTTCCACCACCGAAGTGCTGCCCAGCGGTGCCCATATCCTGCCCGTGTGGTAGTCCCAACGAATTCCCAATTCATCGGCAAAGTAGAGGGTCGCTCCTACTGCCCGCGCCTGGGATCGAATCGCGGTACGTTTCGAACTCCCACTGCCACACCATCGTCGCGTCCTGTTGCCACGCCTGATACAGCGGCTTTTGCGCCGTGAAGCCCAGCAGCTTCATGATGCGACTCACACCGGAAAGCGCCAGCTTTTAGCCGAACTGCCGCTCAATCAGCGACAACGTCCACCCCCGAATCCGAACTTGAACTGCAACGGCGTGTGGTCCCGCACGGCTTGCGCCAGCCAGCGCATCTCCGCGGCAGTAACCTTGGGCGGCCGGCCCGGTATTGGCTTGACCAGCAAAGCGTTTTGTCCGCCGTTGACGAAGCCGGCCAGCCAACGATGACGCTGCGTTCGTTCACCCCGTAGGCCGCAGCCACACTCACCACGTCCTGTCCTTCGCGAACGGCTTTCACCGCTTGCTGGCGCATCGCCTGCAATGTTGCGTGGTCCAATTTCCGGCCGTCCGATGTGCGCTTCGATAGAGGTAAACAAACGAATTAACGCCTGCTCGGGTAAAGCGGAGCAAGGACGCCGATCTGTCGCGATCGGCATCCTTTCTTTGAAGTGCCTTCAGGCTACGGCGAACTGCGGACGAACTGTGGAACCGGTGCGCGGCAACCCCAGCATCTGACGAGCTTCGGAAGGCGTCGCGATCTCGTAATCCATCTCACGGAGAATCCGCACGGTCCGCTCGACCAGTTCAACATTTCGTGCAAGCTGACCTTGAC
>Ga0153933_1000184_pt1 | contig 31392 bp, 25 predicted proteins | sample TSNJ017MetaG_FD_102275 | JGI IMG/M metagenome (GOLD analysis project Ga0153933, IMG submission 102275) | Attine ant fungus gardens microbial communities from New Jersey, USA - TSNJ017 MetaG | ecosystem: Host-associated > Fungi > Mycelium > Unclassified | place: USA: New Jersey, Wharton State...
CATCGGCGACACGATGATGCGGTTGTGCAGCGACAGCCCGCGGATGTGGAATGGCGTCAGCATCGGCGGCGTGACGCGGTCGTTGGTCGCGGCCACGCCGTTGCGCTCGGCGAACCAGCGCTCATAGCCTTCGAGCCAGGCCTTGTCGCGCAGCCGCAGATTCTCGTGGCTGATGCGCTGCGAGCGGGTCAGCAGCGAATACATGAACTGCTCCGGCTCCAGCGTATCGGCATAGCGGGAGCCGACCACCTCGAACCACTCCATCGCATTGCGCGCGGCGTTCTGGATCCGTGCCACGTCGACCCGGCGCAGCTCTTCATAGGCGTGAAGCACCGCGGGGATCGTCTCGCGCGCCGTGCCGTGGGTCTTGAACTGGTTGGTCAGCTCGATCGCATCCTCCAGCGCGAGCTTGGTGCCCGAGCCGATCGCGAAATGCGCGGTGTGGGCGGCATCGCCCATCAGCACGACGTGGCTGTTGCCGTTGAAGGTGGTCCACTTGCCGCAGATCAGCCGCGGGAACGACAGCCAGGCCGAGCCGCGCAGATGCCGCGCGTTGGAGACCAGATGATGGCCCTCGAGTATCTCGGCGAACACGTTCTCGCAGAACGCGATCGAGCCGTCCTGGTCCATCTTGTCGAGGCCATGGGCGAGATAGGCCTCCTCGGTGGTCTCGACGATGAAGGTCGAGGTCTGATCGTCGAATTTGTAGATGTGCGCCTGGAACCAGCCGTGCTCGGTCTTGCGGAAGTCGAAGGTGAAGGCGTCGAAGTTGCGGTTGGTGCCGAGCCAGATGTAGCGGTTCGGCCGCATCACCATGTCGGGCTGGAACGCCTCGGCGTATTTGCTGCGGATCCGCGAGTTGACGCCGTCGGCGGCGACGATCAGGTCGGCGTCGGGGAAATCGAGGTCGGAATTGACCTCGCGCTCGAAGATCAGCTCGACGCCAAGCTCCTCGGCGCGGGCCTGCAGGATGTTGAGCAGCCGCTTGCGGCCGATGCCGACGAAGCCGTGGCCAGTGGTACGCATCCGGCGGCCCTTGATCAGGACCTCGATATCGTCCCAATGATTGAAGGCCTGCTCGATCGTGTCAGCGGTGACCGGGTCCCATTTGCGCATGTTGTCCATGGTCGCATCCGAGAACACGACGCCGAACCCGAACGTGTCATAGGGCCGGTTGCGCTCGACCACGGAAATGACGTGCGCGGGATCGAGCATCTTCATCAGGATGCCGAAATAGAGCCCGGCCGGCCCGCCTCCAATGCAAACGATGCGCATGGCGCTCTCCCGTTGGCGTCGGCGGTGGACTTCTCCAGCGAGCCGACGACGGGGATAATATTTTATACTTAAAATAATTGTCAAGGGGTGTTGCGGCACTCGACCCCGTCATCCCCGCGCGAGCAGGGACCCATAACCACGGGGTTTTGTTGTCGAAACGAGCCGGGGGCCACGGCCGCGCAAGCCAAACGGCATTCGGTGTCATCACCCGCGAAAGCGGGTGATCCAGTATTCCAGAGACAGCAATGCTTGGGCCGAGACGCCGCGGCGTACTGGATCGCCCGATCAAGTCGGGCGATGGCACCGAGAATGAGGAAGCGCTCCTCAGGCGGACGAGACGGAATATTTTTTTATTACGATAATCCGAAATACTTTGGCGCAAAGGGCTTGCGTCGTCGGACAAACCCGTGGTTGGCGCCGGATCACGGGGGTTCGGGCCCTTGCCTCGGTCACCACCACGGGCGACAGTGCGGCCGCCGGGACCACCTTTGGGCAGAGGCAACCGACCATGACGGGACTGAGCTCGGGCGGAAGCCACCTCTTGAATCCGGAGCAGCGCATGGCGACGGTGCCGGTGACCTGCACGGCGCATTCGGGCGGCTTCGGTTGGCGCGGCCTGCGGGTCGAGGACTATCCCGACCTGCCGCCGAGCGACATCCGTTGCGCCGGCATGAATGCACATCTGCTGGTCTATCACACCCGGGCGCTCGACGGCGAGTTTCACCACGAATGCGCCGACCGCACGACACGGACGCGGCTGCGCACCGGCGAGCTGAGCTTCATTCCCGCGCGCGCCGACAATCGCTGGCTGTTCGGCGAAGGACGGCCCTGCGCGATCCATTTGATGATCGACGAGGACCTGTTCGCGCGCAACGTCGCGCAGGACGACGTCAATCCGCGCAGCGATCTGCGCGACGACTTCCAGTTCACCTCGCCGGAGTTGCAGGCACTGGTCCGTCTGTTCGCCCTCGAGCTTGCCAATGGCGGGCTCAACGGCCCGCTCTACATCGAAGCGCTCGGCATCGCGCTGTCGCACCGGATCATGCGCGAGTTCGGCGCTGCGTCGCCGCCGGCCGCGACGAACCAGAGCGGCTCCGCGCTCGCGCGCGCCATCGAGCTGATCCATCAGGAATACTACCGGGTGATCAGCCTCGACGAGCTGGCCGGCGTCACCGGATTGAGCCGCGCCCAGTTCATCCGGCGCTTTCGCGCCGCATTCGGCAAGGCGCCGCACGCCTATCTGATCGATTATCGCATCGCGGTCGCCCGGCAGCGCCTGAGCACGGCGAGGTCCGTGAGCTTTGCCGATCTCGCGCTGGAGCTGGGATTTGCCGACCAGAGCCACTTCTACCGGCACTTTCGCGCTCTGACCGGCACATCGCCGGCGGCCTTCCGGCGCAGCCGGTTGACCTGATCCGAACGTCCAATCGCCTGCGCCGAAGCTCCAATACCGGACCTCGCCCGCGATGCTAGCGATCTCTCATCCATCCCTGGAGAGAGGGCCACACATGCTCGACATCGCCGGCAATACGATCTTCCTGACCGATAGCGGCGGCGACCGCCCGGCGCTGCTGTTTGTCCACGGCATCATGATGAGCCACGAGGTCTGGCGGCATCAGGTCGCCGCCTTCGCCGGCGACTATCGCGTGGTGTGCGTGGACCTGCGCGGCTTCGGCCGGTCGAGCGCAACGACACCTGAGATCAGCTTCGAGGATCACGCCGACGATCTCGCCCACGTCATCGCGCAGCTCGGCCTCACCGATGTCACGCTGGTCGGCTGGTCGATGGGTGGCGCCATCGGGCAGGTGTTCGCGGCAGCATATCCGCACATCCTCGCCCGCCTGGTGCTGGTCGACACCACGCCGCAGCTGCTGGCGAGCGACAACTTCCCGCACGCTTTGCCGGTCGAAGCCGCAATGCAGCTCGGCCAGCTGCTCGGCAGCGATTTCGCGCAGGGATGCGCCGCCTTCTCCGGCATGATCGCGCCCGAAGATGCAGCGGCGACGCAGCTCGTCACCGGGATCGCTGCCGCCACCCGGCCCGCGGTCGCGCTGGCAGCCTTTGCGAATTCAGGACCGCGCAGCCTGATCGAGCTGCTGCCGAAGATCACAACGCCGACCGCTGTGATCGCGGGCGCCGATGACAGAATCTGCCTGCCCGACGCGAGCCGCTATCTCGCCGACCATATCCCCGGCTGCACGCAGCCCGTGGCCTGGATCAAGGATGCCGGTCACGCGCCGTTCCTGACCCGCCCGGCAGAGTTCAACGCCGCGCTGCGCGCAGCGTTGACTGGCCCGTAAGGGAGGCACGATGGACGGGTTCCCTCTCCCCTTGCGGGAGAGGGTTAGGGAAAGGGGTGCCGCACGGCGTGCGCTCTCCGTCTCCATTGCATCGGCAAGGCCCTCCTTGCCAATCTGACCTGTTACCCATGTCGCCGGTCTATCCTGTTACCCATGTAGCCGGTTAGGACCACCTCCCCACCCTCTCCCGCAAGGGGAGAGGGAGCCCGAGATGCGTGTTCGCCTCACTTGCTCAATGCACCGCTGCGTAAAGGATCTTGTCCTGCGTCGCGTCGGCGGCGTCGAATTCGGCGACGATGCGGCCGGTGCGGGCGACCAAGATGCGGTCGGAGACGGCGAGGATCTCCGGCAGATAGGACGAGATCACCACCACCGCCTTGCCCTCGTCGGCGAGACGGCGGATCTCGGCATGGATGTGCGGGATGGTACCGACATCGACGCCGCGGGTCGGCTCGTCGAAGATGATGATCGAAGGGTCCTGCACCAGCGTCTTGGCCAGCACCACCTTCTGCTGGTTGCCGCCGGACAATTCGACGATCCGCGCCTTGCGTTGCAGCGCGCTGATCTTGAGCCGATCGACCCAGTAATTCGCCAGCTTGCTGCGCCGGGCGCGCGACAACAGGAAGCTCCAGCCCAGGCGCGTCGCCAGATTGCCGATATAGACGTTGTCGTCGACCACCATGGTCTCGAAGAAGCCGTTGGCTTTGCGGTCCTCGGTGATGTAGGCGATGCCATCATTGATCGCCTGCCGCGGCACCCGGTAGCGGATCGGTTTTCCGCGCAGCCGGATGGTGCCGCCATTGACGAGGTTGCGCTTCAGCGCGCCGTAGATCACCTTGGCGATCTCGGTACGCCCTGAGCCGATCAGCCCGGCGATGCCGACCACCTCGCCGGCATAGACCGAAAACGACATGTTCTTGACCGCCATGCCCATGGTGACGTTCTCGACCGTCAGCACCTTCTCGCGCCGCTGATGGGTCTTCTCTTTTCGCCCATAAACCGCCTGCGCTACCTCGCGGCCGACCATGTGCTGCACCAGCGCGTCTCGCGTCAGCTGCCTGGCCGGCGCCGTGATCACGAGCTTGCCGTCGCGCAGCACCGTGATGCGGTCGGCGATCTGCAACGATTCCTCCAGCGCGTGCGAGATGTAGATGATCGAGACGCCGCGCCCGCGCAAATCCCGCACCAGATGGAAGAAATGGACGATCTCCTCCGGCGTCAGGCTCGCCGTCGGCTCGTCGAAAATGATGATGCGGGCCTTGTTGTAGATCGCGCGCGCGATCTCCACCATCTGCTTCTTGGCGGTGCCGAGCAGGCCGACGGGCGTCGCCGGATCGACATGGAAGTTGAGCGATTGCAGCAGCTGCTGCGCCTGGATGTTCAGCGTGCGGAAGCGCGTCAGCAGTTTCTCGTTGCCGAGCTCGATATTCTGCGCCGCCGTCATCGTCGGCACCAGGCTGGTCTCCTGATAGACCATGCAGATGCCGGCGCGCAGCGCATCGCGCGGCTGCTCGAAATTGGCAGGCCTCCCGTCGAGCATGAAGTCGCCCGAGGTGAGATTGATCGCGCCCGCGATCGCCTTGCACAGCGTCGACTTGCCGGCGCCGTTCTCGCCGACCAGCGCGTGCACCTCGCCGGGATAGAGGTCGAAATTGACGCCCTCGATGGCGTGGACGCCGCCATAGACCTTCGAGCCGTTGACGATCCGCAGCACCGGCTCGCGGGCCGCGGCATCAGTGCTGGAGGCCGCCTGCATCACGCCGTCGTTCATCTGATATCTCCGCTATAGAGCAGCAGGCGGGCGGCGCCGCGCGCGGCGATCACGATGCCACGCTCGGTAGCGCAGGCGGCGGTGACGCCGTGGAAGCGGCCGCCGGCGCGGCTGTGCAGGCTGTCGGTCGCCTCGCCTTCGGCATCGAGATGCACGAGCAGACCATAGGAGCGCGGCGGCGCCCACGGCTTCTGGATGCCGAGCGCCTTGACGCCGCCGATCTGCATCGGCTCGAGGCAATCGCTGCCGCCGACCAGCGCCGGCGCCACCCAGTAGTCGGGCGGCATCGTCGCCATCATCTCCTGGCGGAAATCGTCTTCCTTGAGCACGAACTCGATCAGATGGGTGCGGCGCGCAAACAGGCCGAGGAGCAGGCCGCCCTGGCCGTCCGGATGCAGCCGCGCCGGATAGCCGGGCATGTTGCCGGCAATGACCTCGCGGGTGCCGAGTCCGTTACTGCCGAGTCCGCTGCCGCCGAGCGCGAAGCGGCTCAACCGGTGCGCCCAGCTTTCCGTCAGCCACAGGCACTTGCCGTCGGGCGAGACGGTGACACCATAGGGATATGGCAGGCCGCGCAGCAGCACCTGCGGATTGTCGAGACTTGTGCCGAAGGCGATCAGGCGGCCGTTCGCCCGCTTTTCCATCAAATCATGACGCCACTCCGACGGCTTCCGACCGATGCTGCCTTCGACCGCATAGATCCGGCCATCGGGCGCCGCCGTCACCGAGAGCAGCCCGGCGAGCGTGCTGCCGCCAACAGCCTCGCACCAGCGCGGCTCGGGCTTCTTCGGATCGATTGCGGCAAGTCCCCTGCCCGCGACGCAGACCAGCAGCCTGCCATCCGGATGCAGCGCGAGGCCACCGGCGTCGCCGTCGAACTCGGCGACGACCGCGCGGGTCGCGAAGCCATCGCCGCTAAGCTTCAGGACGCTCCGCCCCGCCGAGACATAGATCGCGCCATGGCCGTCGGCGATGACGTCGTCGATGCCCGGCAGCGCCTCGCCGATCATGGTCGCCGTGTCGAGCCGATCGTTCGGACTCAGCGCCCCATCGAGCGGCGGGATCGCGTTCTGGCCGCCGTCGCGATCGATGACGCTCCTGATATCGCGCAACAGATGATCGAACATTCCCACGGCGCTACCTCGTCACCCCTGCGGTCACGCGACTTTTGTCGCCCCAATAGGCCTCGTATCCGGACCAGTCCTCGTCGACGCCGTCGAGCTTGATGCGGCCGATCCGGTTGTTCTCGAGGCCACCGAGATAGAGATAGCCCTTGTGCTCGCGCATCGAGGTCAGCACCGAATGCGAGGTGCCGGTCGGATCCCACCAGGATTCCAGCGCCTCGCCCTGCTCGTTGAACTTCAGCACGCAGCCGTGATTGAGCCCCGGCGCCAGCCACTCGTCGGCCGGCACCTGCTTCACCATACGCAGGCGGAAGCCGGGCTTCTTCACCGAGAGATCGAAGGTCGGCGTGCGGATGCCGACCAGCGCCAGCCAGTAGGTGCCGTCGGAAGCACGGTTGATGTTGTCGGGGTTGCCGGGCAGCTCGTCGATCAGGACTTCGGTGCGGCCCTTGTTCGGCCCCTCGATCCAGTAGCGGAAGATCTTGCACAGCGAGGTCGACGCGATCAGCACCGACTTGCCGTCATGCGAGACGCAGACGCCGTTCGGGAAATAGAAATGGTTGATGACGGTGCGCGTGGTCCTGGTCTTCGGATCGTAGCAGACCAGGCGGCCATTAGGGCGCGCTTCAAGGATGTCGAGCGTGTTGGTCGTCATCTCGTAGCGGGTGGTGCAGTCGGAAAAATAGATCTTGCCGTCGGGCGCGATGTCGAGATCGTCGGCCATGCGCAGCCGGGAATCGTCGTTCAGCTTGTACCAGGTGCGGTTGGTCTCGTCGGTGACCTTGAACACATTGCCGTCGGGCGCGATGCCGTAGACGCCCATGCCGGCCACCGCGACGATCAAATTCTCGTCGCGATCGAACTGCATGCCGAGCGGCCGGCCGCCGATATGGGCGAACACTTCGCGGGTCTTGAAATCGGGCCCAGAGAAGCGGATCACGTTGCCGTCGCGGGTCGAGCCGTAGACGCGGCCCTGGCGGTCGACGATGACATCCTCGGGTCCTTCGACCTGGTCGAGGCCGATCGCCTGCGCGCTGATCAGCCGGTCGTTCTGGGCGTAGGCCGATGCCGTGCCGCGCTGCACCGATGGCGCCGGCGCCAGTGCGACATAAGCGGGATTAACGTAGATCTTCTGGATCGCCTTGCCGCGGTTCTTCGACCATTTGACGTCGATGCCGACGGCGGCGAGCAGGATGATGCCCGTCACCGCCGAGGTGACGTAGCCCGGGATGCCCATGCGCACGAGGCCGTTGATCAAGAGGAAGATGATCAGCGCGCCGATCATCGCCCGCCACACCGTGCCCTTGCCGCCGGCGAGCGAGACACCGCCGAGCACCACCGCCGTGAGTGCCTGGAACTCCCAGCCCACGCCGGTGGTGGAATCGGTCGAGGCCTGCCGTGCGGCGTAGAAGATGCCGCTCGCGGCGCACAGCGTGCCCGACAGCACATAAGTCATGAACAGCATCAGCCGCACCTGGATGCCGGCATGCCGCGCCGCCTTGCGGCTGGCGCCGATCGCGGTGAGATGCCAGCCATAGCGCGAGCGCGACAGGAAGATGTGGCAGATCAAAAGCACGACGAACAGGGTCGCCGCATTGATCGGGATGCCGAGCACGCTGCCGCCGCCGATGAAATCCCAGGCATCGCTGTCGACGGAATTGGTCGCGAACACCTGCGCGTAGCTGGTGTTGAGCAGATTGACCGAGGCGCGCAGGATGATCAGCGTCACCAGCGTGGTCAGGAATGGCCGCGTCTTGAGGAAGCCGATCAGGAAGCCGTTGATGCTGCCGAGCACCGCGCCGACCGCGAGCGTCGCCGGCACCACGAGGCCGACCGGCCATTCGCGGACCAGCAGGAAATACAGCGAAGCGAAATTGCACAGCGCGAAGATCGCACCGACCGAGAGATCAATGCCGCCGGTGACGAGGCAAAAACCCATCGCGAGTGCGACGAAGCCGAATTCGGCGAACAACCGCAGCAGCGACACCGAGTTCTGCACCGAGGCGTAGTTCGGAATCGTGAGCGCGAAATACGTCCACAGCCCGATCATTACAGTGAAGGGAACGACCGGCTCGAACCATTGCTTGAGCAGCAGCTCCGACAGCAACAACCGGGGTGAGAACCGCCGCACCGAGGCGGCAAAGGAATCGACGGCCATCGACATCGCCAAGCACTCTCATTGATTGAGCACGACCTCACGGATCATGCTTTTGATAGGCCGGCGCGGGAGCCGCACTCCCGCGCCGGCATCGCGCTTTTGTTAGTTCTTTTTAGGTAGCGCGAAGCAGTTGGCGCCGGATGCGTTGCTCTTATCGAGCCAGATCGGCCGCGTGTAATATTCGAGGTTGCGGGTGCCGGGCTTGTCGTTGGACTCCAGCAGCGTCTCGGCCGCGAACATCAAATCGTGGCCCTGCTCGGTCGCCTTGTAGCTCAGGAACTTGGCGAAGTTGCCGGAATTGACCTGGTCACAATCGAGCTGCGAGCCCTCGCCGGAGGCGTACACCTTGACGTCGTTCAGCTTGCCGGCGTTCTTGATCGCCTGCGCGGCGCCCGACTCCATGATGCCCCAGAAGCCGATCGAGGCGCACAAATCAGGATGCTGCTGGATCACGGTCGCGGTGATGTTGAGCGCGGTGTTGGTGTCCCAGTTCGCCGCCTGGTTGGAGACCACCTTGATGTTGGAATCCTTGTTCAGGACCTCCATGATGCCGCCGACCTGATCGACGCTGGCGGCCGCGGTCAATTCGCCCTGCACGATCTGGACCTTGCCCGATTTGCCGGAGCCGGTGCCGCAGGCCTTGACGACCTCGGTCGCCAGCATCTTGCCGATCTCGTGCCAGTCGGCGCCGACGAAGGCGCTGGACTTGTAGTTCGAGGACATATTGATCTGGATCACATGCGTGCCCTGGCTCTCGGCGCGCTTCAGATCCTTCATCAAAAGCGTGACGCTCGGGTTCTGCACGATCAGCACGTCAGGCTTCTGGTCGACCAGCGCGGTGAGCGCCTGCTGCATCGCCGACGGATTGTTGTTGGGATCGCGCACGATGTATTTCATGCCGCGCCACTCGGCCTCCTCCTGCACCACGCGGCCCCATTCGTCCGACAGCGGCACGCCGAGCGCGATCGGCAGATAGGCGATGGTCTTGCCTTGCAGGGACTTGTCGTAGGATTGGCGCAGCTCGCGCGCCGTCTTGGTACCCTCCTCCTGCGCCGATGCCACGAACGGCATCGCCGCCAGCGTCACCCCGGCGAGCAGGATCGTCCACAATCTGGTCGTCTTCATCGTCTCCTCCACACAGATATTCTTGTTTTGATTGACTTGATCGATGTATCGGCGCGCGGCTCAGTCGCCCTGCCGCGCAGTCTCCTCGTCGCGGGGATGCAGCCAATTGTCGAGCACGATCGCCGCCAGCAGCACCACACCCTTGACGATGTTCTGCACCTCGCTGTTGACGTCCATGATGGTGAAGGCGTTGAGCAGCGTGCCGATCAGGACGCAGCCGACCACGACGCTGAACACGCTGCCGCGGCCGCCGATCAGGCTGATGCCGCCGATCACAACGACCAGCACGACGTCGAAGATCATGGTGCCCTGCGTGATCGCCATCTGCATGCTGCCGGTCGTGCCGACCCAGACCAGCCCTGCAATCCAGGCGAGCAGCGCAACCAGCACGTGCTCCAGCACGATCAGCGGCCGCAGCGCGACGCCGGACAGCCGCGCGGCCTCGGGATTATCGCCCTGCGCATAGATGAAACGGCCGATCGAGGTGCGCGACAGGAGCAGATGCATCGCAATGGCGCAGACCGCGAACACCAGGATCGGAACCGGCACGCCGAACAGCCGTCCGGCGCCGAGATACATCAGCCCCGGCGCGTCCTTCGGCGCATAGACCACCCAGGCCGGCGCGACCCAGAACGCCAGACCATAGATCACGAAGCCGGCAGCCAGCGTCACGAACAGCGCCGGCGCCTCGACGAAGGCGACCATCACGCCGTTGACGACCCCGATCAGCACCGCGATCGCGAGCGCCAGCGCTACCGCTGTAAACACCGGCATGCCGTTCTGCATCTCGATCAGCGCGATCGCCCAGGACCCCGCCATGATCGCGACCTCCGACAGGTCGATGCCGCGGCTGATCACGATCAGGCCCATGCCGAGCCCGAGCACGCCGAGAATGGAGATGCTGCGCAACAGATTCAGGAAGTTGGAAACGGTGGCAAAGCCGTTCAGCGTCAGGCCGAACACGATCAGAAGCGCGATCGTGATCAGGAGCACGATCTGCTCCTGGCTCGGCTTGGCGAAGACAGAATTGCGAGCCGGCGCCGCCGGGACGGGCAGGCCGCGCGATGGCGATTGCACGCTCATCGTTTCCTCCGATTCTTTTTCTCACGTCTTATTTTGCTTGAGACTTTAAGAGCGCCGACTAGTATTCGTCAAATGCATTCGCCGGATACGGATTGATCAAATCCATGCATGTTCGTGACATCGATCTGAATCTGTTCGTGGTGTTCGACGCGATCTATTCCGAGGGCGGCGTCAGCCGCGCCTGCTTCCGCCTCAACCTGACCCAGCCCGCCGTCAGCCACGCGCTGAGCCGGCTGCGCGCGATGTTCAGCGATCCGCTGTTCGTGCGCCGCCATCACGTCATGACGCCGACGCCGCTGGCACGCCAGATCATCACCACGGTACGCCAGGCGCTCAACGGTCTGGAAACAACGCTGACCCATACCAACCGGTTCGACCCGGCGAAGACGCCGAAGCGGTTCCTGATCGGGCTGCGCAACAATCTGGAGGCGCCGATCCTGGGCGCGCTCGTGAACCGGATCGCCGCGGTGGCTCCGCTGGTCGAGATCGCCACCGTGCGCTGCGAGCGCAACAATCTTGAGCGGGAACTGGCCGCCGGCACGCTGGATCTGGCGATCGATACGCTGCTGCCGCTCTCGGCCGAGGTGCGGCGCACCCAGATCCTGACCGAGCGGATCGCGGTGTTCGCCCGCCGCGACCATCCCGAGCTCGGCGCGCGGCTCGACAAGAAGACCTATTTGCGCCTGGAACATGTCTGCGTGACGTCGCGGCGCAGCGGATTGTCGTTCGAGGATTTCCAGTTCCAGCGCCTCGGCATCCACCGCATTGTGCGCCTGCAATGCCAGAATTTCACCACGGCCTGCCATGTCGTCAGCCGGAGCAACATGCTGCTGACGGCCTCTGACAGCGCAGCGTCCGTGCTGGACCAACCCGGATTGCTGCGACAGTTCCCCTGTCCTTTCCCGATCAGCCCGCACATCAATTACATGTACTGGCACGCCACCGCCGAGGACGACACGCCGAACCAGTGGCTGCGCGAGCAACTCCAGGCCGCCGCCGCCACGCTGGGGCCGAGCCATCTGGCACGCAAAGCAGGCCGCGCGGCCAAGCGCCGACCGTCCATTCCGGTAAGCCTCGCCGCGGAATGAGGCGCCCCGCCCCGGCGACCTCAGCCAACCACGCGGATCGGATCCGCGCCGTCCCAGTTCGCCGCCACCGTCCTGATCTTCTCGAAGAAGCGGCCTTTCGATCCCGAGATGTCCGAGATCTCGATCACGGTGCCGGCGTGGCCTGCGGTGTCGAAATAGGCGAAGCGGCCCTTGGGACCGCCGATCTGTCCCTCATGCCCGACCGTGAAGCCCGACGCGGCGGCGCGGTCGTAGAGCGACTGGTAGTCGGTCGTCCAGTACGACATGTGCTGCAGGCCTTCGCCGTGGCGGGCCAGAAAATCCAGGTACATCGACGGCGCTTCGTTGCGCTGCTGGATCAGTTCGATCTGCAGATCGCCGGAATTGGCCAGCGCGATCGACATCTCGACCGCGGATTCCACGCCGCGATAGCGGAACCAGTCGACCTTGACCGAGGGGATATAGAAGAACGGCCCGACCCGCAGCGTTTCGGTCCAGAACTTCAACGCTGACTCGATGTCGCGAACCACATAGCCGTTCTGACAGACCTTGCCGAACAATGCGCTCATGCGCTTTCCCCGCCGCTGATGTCGATTCTCATCAACCTCGTTTCTTGCCGGCGTCAAACACGGCCATGCCGGCGGCCGGATCGAGATCCGTCTCGGTCACCTCGGTCAGCCGCGCCATCATCATGTAGAAGCCGAGCGCGATGATCGATTCCACGATCTCCTGATCGCTGAAATGGCTGCGCATCCCGGCAAAGACGGCGTCGCCGACACGGACCTTCTCCACCACCTCGCGGCCGAAGATGAGCAGCGCACGCTCGGCTTCGTTCAGCGCCGCGTCGTCGTATTTGCCGCGCTCGACCGCATCGATCTGCGCCTGCGTGACACCGACCCCGAGCGCGATCGGCACGTGCTGGCGCCATTCATAGGCGCCGCCCTCGAGCTGCGCGGCCTGCAGGATCAGAAGCTCGCGGTTGACGGCGGACAGCTTCTGCTTGTGCAGGATCGAATTGCCGAGCCGCATCGCCGGGATCATGTTGGCCTCGGCATGGGCCACCATACGGAAGATGTTGAGCTTGACCGGCATGCGGTCGAACGAGGCGCGGATGTCGCCGCTCGTCGTTTCCGGATCAATCAGGGGCAGCCTTGCCACGCGTCTCTCCCGTGCTTCTTGTTATCCGGCGTCCCGGTGCGACACCACGTAAAGCACCAAGCCAACCGAGATCAAGCCAAACGCCGGGCATTGCCCGAATTGCGGGGTTCAGCCATGCGGTTCCGCGCTTGAATCGACCGGCCCAGGCGGGCATAAGGGCGCCGTCTCCCTTAAAAAAGCGCCCATAGCCCAAGGATTTACCACGATGCCCGCCTATCGCTCCCGCACCACCACCCACGGCCGCAACATGGCGGGTGCACGCGGCCTCTGGCGCGCCACCGGCATGAAGAACGAGGATTTCGGCAAGCCGATCATCGCGGTGGTCAACTCCTTCACGCAGTTTGTGCCGGGTCACGTCCATCTGCAGAATCTCGGCCAGCTGGTGGCGCGCGAGATCGAGAAGGCCGGCGGGGTCGCCAAGGAGTTCAACACCATCGCGGTCGATGACGGCATCGCGATGGGCCATGACGGCATGCTCTACAGCCTGCCCTCGCGCGAGCTGATCGCCGACAGCGTCGAATACATGGTCAATGCGCATTGCGCCGACGCGATGGTCTGCATCTCCAATTGCGACAAGATCACGCCCGGCATGCTGATGGCGACCCTGCGCCTCAACATCCCGACCGTGTTCGTCTCCGGCGGCCCGATGGAGTCGGGCAAGATCCTGCTCAAGGGCAAGAAGCGCGCGGTCGACCTGATCGACGCCATGGTGGCGGCGGCCGATTCCAACGTCTCGGACGAAGAGGTCGAAGTGATCGAGCGTTCGGCCTGCCCGACCTGCGGCTCGTGCTCGGGCATGTTCACGGCAAACTCGATGAACTGCCTGACCGAGGCGCTCGGGCTGGCGCTGCCCGGCAACGGCTCGGTGCTGGCGACCCATGCCGACCGCAAGAGCCTGTTCGTCGAAGCCGGCCATCTGATCGTCGATCTCGCCCGCCGCTATTACGAGCAGGACGACGCCAAGGTGCTGCCGCGCAACATCGCGAGCTTCAAGTCGTTCGAGAACGCGATGACGCTCGACATCGCGATGGGCGGCTCGACCAATACCGTGCTGCATCTGCTCGCCGCCGCGCGCGAGGGCGAGGTGCCGTTCACGATGACCGACATCGACCGGCTGTCGCGCAAGGTGCCTGTGCTGTGCAAGGTGGCTCCTTCCGTGCAGGACGTGCACATGGAGGATGTGCACCACGCCGGCGGCATCATGGCAATCCTCGGCGAGCTCGACCGCGCCAAACTGCTCACGACCGATGGCCCGACCGTGCACAGCGCAACGCTCGACGACGCGCTGAACCGCTGGGACGTCGTGCGCACCACCAGCGACAAGGTGCGCAACTTCTACATGGCCGCGCCCGGCGGCGTGCCGACCCAGGAAGCCTTCAGCCAGGACCGCCGCTTCGACGAGGTCGATCTCGATCGCGAAAAGGGCGTCATCCGCAATGCCGAGCATGCTTACTCAAAGGACGGCGGCCTTGCCGTGCTGTTCGGCAACCTTGCGGAAGACGGCTGCATCGTGAAGACCGCCGGCGTCGACAACAGCATTCTGAAATTCTCCGGCCCGGCCCGCATCTTCGAGAGCCAGGACGCGTCGGTCGAAGCCATTCTTGGCAACAAGGTGAAGGCCGGCGATGTCGTGCTGATCCGCTATGAAGGACCGCGCGGCGGACCGGGCATGCAGGAGATGCTGTATCCGACCAGCTATCTGAAGTCGAAGGGCCTCGGCAAGGCCTGCGCGCTGATCACCGACGGCCGCTTCTCCGGCGGATCGTCCGGCCTGTCGATCGGCCACGTGTCGCCGGAAGCCGCCGAAGGCGGCCTGATCGGCCTCGTCGAGGAAGGCGACATCGTCGAGTTCGATATCCCGAATCGCAAGGTCAACCTCGCGGTCGATGATGCCGAGCTGAAGCGCCGTCGCGCCGCGATGGAGGCCAAGGGCAATGCCGCGTGGAAGCCGGCCGCGCCGCGCAAGCGCGCAGTCTCGACCGCGCTGAAGGCCTATGCAGCCTTCGCCAGCAGCGCGGCCAAGGGCGCGGTGCGCATCCTGCCGGAGTGATGGTCTGATAGCGTCAGATCAGGCGTGAAGGTCGGCCGCATCGATCCGGATGCGGTCGGCATGCAGCGACCAGTCGCACAGCGACTGTTGCTGGCAGAATTTGAGTTTTGCGATCTCGGTGGCCTGGCCTTCGCTCGACGCGACGATCTCGAGCGAACTCTGGCAGACCTCGCGCTCGCGACCGTTGTCGCCGAGCACATTCTTCATGAATTGAACGACAAAGCGCGACATGGGAGCCTCCCCGCTACGCCGTAGCATCGGACGGGGTCTCATTAGCACGTGCGCGGGAATGGTGAGATTAAATCAGCGGAAACGTTGCGCGAAATGCGCGGGCAGGACAGCTGTCCTTACGCGCCGGCCTGAGGCAGGCTGGCAGCCGCGATCGCGACAATCTGCGCAAGGCGGCGGCCGATCCTGGCAGGCGCTGCGCGGAGATATGACTGGACCTGTCGCATGATGCATCTTCCTTTCGTGCCCGGAGCGGCTGGGCACACAGGGAAGATGGCGGTTGCGGGCTAAGTCGTCGATATCTCGGGAAAAATAGCAACAGACGCGTCGCGGAGCGACGGTTTGGCAGTCGGTTTGTTGCCCGATTTGAGGCGATGGCGAAGGAGATTTTCTCCGGCGGCTTCAGCCACACGCACTTGCGGGGGAGGTCGACGCGCGTAGCGCGGCGGGTGGGGGCTCTCTCCACTGCGAGGCTCCGACTCGTGGCGGCACCCCCACCCCGCCCTCCCCCGCAAGCGGGAGAGGGAGCCCGCTGTCCGTGCGCGTGGCGCGATCTGAAATCGCACCTACCCCGGCACAAACCCGAACGCCTTCTCGAACCGCTTCGCATAGACCGGCCAGACCTCCGGATTGATGATCCGCGGCGGGCGCTTGCCGTCGAGCGCATCGAGGATCTGCTCGGCGGCGATCTTGCCCATGTTGATGCGGGCCTCGCGGGTGACGCCGGCGGTGTGCGGGCTTGCCAGCACGTTGTCGAATTGCAGCAGCGGATGATCCGGCGGCGGCGGCTCCTTGTCCCAGACGTCGAGGCCGGCGCCGGCGATGCGTTTTTCGCATAACGCGGCCTCCAGCGCCTTCTCGTCATGGATGAAGCCGCGCGCGGTGGTGACGAAATAGGCATGCGGCTGCATCAGCGCGAATTCGCGAGCACCGATCATGCCCCTGCTCTTGTTGTCGAGCGGGCACGAGATCGAGACGAAATCCGCTCGCCGCAGCAAATCGTCGAGCTCGACCTTCTCCCCGCCCCGCTTCGCCATCTCCTCGACCGTGAGATACGGATCATAGGCGATCACCTTCATGTGCAGCAGACCCTTGCACAGCTCGGCGATGCGTCGGCCGACATTGCCGAGACCGACGATGCCGACGGTCTTCTGCTTCAGCTCATTGCCGATCAGATCGTTGCGGTTGACGTTGGCCTCGCGGCGCAGCCTGCGGTCGGACTGGATGATCCGCTTCGACAGCGTCAACATCATGCCGAGCGCGTGCTCGGCGACCGAATTGGCGTTGCCGCCGGACTGGTTGACCACGAGCACCCCGGCCGCAGTACAGGCCTCGACGTCAACAGGGTCGAAACCCGCGCCGTTCGAGGAGACGATCAGCAGGTTCGGCGCCCGCTTCAAGAGATCGGCATGGGCATGGAAGTGCGGCGCGAGCTCGTCGCGGGCGGCACCGATCTGGTAGGCATGGGCCTCGGCGACGATGGGCGCGAAGAACGATTCCGGGCTCTCGTTCTCGATCCGGTCGAGCCTGACGTCGGGCCGCTGCTTCAGGATGTCGACGTAGATCTCGTGGGCGAGGTATTTGACGTAGAACACGCGCTTGTTGTTGACGGTCATGTCTGCGAGCAGCTTTCAGTTTGGGAAGCCATTTCAGTTTGGGAAGCCATGGAGTTTGGCGGGATTGTCGACGAGGATGCGTTGCCGTGCCGCGGCATAGCCGTCCGCCAGACCCGCCCGGCCATGCCCGCCTCCCGCTGGTATTGTTGCCGTCTTATCGTTGCCCTTGTATCGCACGCGGACTATGCGGCCAGATCGCCGGAATTCGCAGGTCGCGTTGCGACCGAGGCATGTTGACAATCCCATTGGTCGCGTCAAGTTTTCACCCCTCAAAGCGGCCTTCAGCGCCACTTGATCAGGGAGAACGGGATGGCCGCCGCCGCGGAACAAGGCTCAGCCGAGAACCAGGCGACCTGGTACGGCATCGTGCAGCAGACGCTGAAGCGGAACGAGATCCGGCTGGTGCCCTATGTGCCCGACCGGGTGCTGACCACGCTGATCAGGAACCTGCACGCCGATTCTTATTTCACGACGTTCCCGACTGCGCGCGAGGAAGAGGCCGTCGGCATCGTCTCCGGCGCCTGGATGGCCGGCACGCGCGGCGCGGTGCTGATGCAGACCTCTGGCTTCGCCACGCTCGCCAATGTGCTGGCCTCGCTCGCGGTGCCCTATCAGATCCCGCTGATCATGTTCGTCTCCGAGCGCGGCACGCTCGGCGAGTTCAACTATGGCCAGGCGCTGGTGTGCCGCACCATGCGCCCGGTGCTGGATTCGCTTGCCGTAGAGCATCACACCATCACCCGCCTCGACGAGCTCGAATTCATCGCCGACCGCTCGATCAAGCAGGCCGTCGCGACGCAAGCGCCGGTGGCGCTGATCCTCTCGCCGCTGTTGACCGGCGGCAAAGTGTTCGACAAGTGAGCTCAGCCATGACCAAGACAGCAGCGCGCAACACCAAGGCCATGAACCGCTTCGAGCTCACGCAACGCCTCGTCGCCAAACTGAAGGACGAGGCCGTGATCGGCGGCATCGGCAACACCAATTTCGACCTGTGGGCGGCCGGCCATCGCCCGCAGAATTTCTACATGCTGGGCAGCATGGGTCTTGCGTTCCCGATCGCGCTCGGCGTCGCGCTGGCGCAGCCGAACCGGCGTGTCTTCGCGCTGGAAGGCGACGGTTCGCTGCTGATGCAGCTCGGCTGCCTCTCGACGATCGCAGCCCAGGCGCCGAGGAACCTCACCATGGTGGTGATGGACAACGGCATCTACCAGATCACCGGCAGCCAGCCGACCCCGGGCGCCTCACACACCGATATCGTGGCCGTCGCGGTCGCAAGCGGCCTCGCCAACAGCTCCTGGGCCGCGGACGAGGACGATTTCGAGCGGCTGATCGCGCAGTCGATGACGGCGTCGGCCCCGACGCTGATCGGGGTGCGCATCGACGACAAGCCCGGCACCGGCACCACGCGCCGCGATCCCGTCCAGATCCGCGAGCGCTTCATGGAAGGCCTGGGCGCGAGGCAGCCGTTTTAGACTAGGCACGGAAGGTTCCGCAATCATTGCGAGCCAACGGGTCGCGCGAATGCGCGCCCGATGACAGGCTCCGCGAAGCAATCCATCTCACCGCACCTGCGGAAGTATAGATTGCTTCGTCGCTATCGCTCCTCGCAATGACGGGGAGTCTCGCCTCGATCACTCGATGATCTTGACCACGCGACGGGTGCGCGGCTCGACGATCACGCGGCGCTGGTTGACGACCGCGTAGTCATATTGCGTGTAGCGCGGCACCGGGCGCAGCACGACGGTGTCGGGCAGCGGCTCGCCGACGACGACGTGCTCACGAACCACAACCGACGGCTCGTCACGCGGGATAGCGGTGACCACCGCGTTCGGGATTTCGAGCCCGGCGCCGACCGCAGCACCGACCGTGCCACCGACGACCTCGCCCACCGGACCCGCAATTTCTCCGCCGGTCCGCGCGCCATTGGCGGCGCCCGCCGCGGTGGTGGACTGCGCAACGGCTGAGCCTGACGCGACCAGGGACGCGACGACGATCGAAACGGCAAGACGCTTGTTCATCATTTTCCTCCAGCGAAATGACAGGTGGCTGTCAACATCGGGAGGCATGAGACGTTCCGGTTCCGCAGCGGCAATAAATCGCGGTTCCCGGTGAAACCAATCAGGAAACTCCGATCTCGTGGCTCGCCATCATCTCGAGCGCGCGCACCATCGCCGAATGATCCCAGCCCTTGCCGCCATGCGCTGCGCAGGCGGAGAACAATTGCTGCGCCACCGCTGTGCTCGGCAGCGCAATGCCAAGCGCACGCGCACCTTCGAGCGCGAGATTGAGATCCTTCTGGTGCAGCTCGATGCGAAAACCGGGATCGAATTTGCGGCTCACCATGCGCTCGCCATGCACCTCGAGGATCCGCGACGAAGCGAAGCCGCCCATCAGCGCCTGCCGCACCAGCGCCGGATCGGCGCCGGCCTTTGACGCGAACAGCAGCGCCTCGCCGACCGCCTCGATCGTCAGCGCGACGATGATCTGGTTGGCGACCTTGGTGGTCTGGCCATCGCCATTGCCGCCGACATGGGTGACGTTCTTGCCCATCCGGTCGAACACCGGCCTCATGGTGGCAAAGGCGCGTTCGGGACCACCGACCATGATGGTGAGGCTTGCGGCCTTGGCGCCGACCTCGCCGCCCGACACCGGCGCGTCGAGATAATCGGCGCCGAGCGCCTCGATCCGCCTGGCGAATTCCTTGGTCGCAAGCGGCGAGATCGAGCTCATGTCGACGACGATCTTGCCCTTCGACAGTCCTTCCGCGACACCGTCCTTGCCGAACAGCACGGCTTCGACATGCGGCGTATCCGGCACCATGATGATGACCGCGTCGGCCTCCTGCGCGACTTCCCTCGCCGATTTGCAGGCAATGCCACCTCCGGCGACAAGCTCGGAGGGGGCAGGATTGACGTCGTACAGGAACAGCCGATGGCCGGCCGCCTGAAGATGCGCAGCCATGGGACGGCCCATGGTGCCGAGGCCGATGAAACCGATATCGATCATTTGTTCTTCCCTCAAAGTGCGATCAAATTGTCCGCCAAGATGGCGGTGCGCTCCCTCTCCCGCTTGCGGGCTGGGGCGGGGGCTCTCTCCGCGGAGACAGCCCTCACCCGGATCACATCTGGCGATGCGATCCGGCCTCCCCCGCAAGCGGGAGCGCCCGTCGCTCGACCTGCTCAAGCAAGAACCATCCGGCTCACGTCTCGAAGGTCTGCGCGGCGTGCCAGCCGAGGCCTTCGATCGTCGAGGTGCGCGGCTTGTATTCGCATCCGATCCAGCCGCGATAGCCGATCGCGTCGAGATGGCGGAACAGGAACGGATAGTTGATCTCGCCGGTGCCGGGCTCGTTGCGGCCCGGATTGTCCGCGAGTTGCACATGCGCGATCTGCGGCAGATGCCGTTGCAGGCGGCGCGCGATGTCACCCTCCATCACCTGCATGTGGTAGATATCGTACTGCACGAACAGATTGCTCGAGCGGACATCGGCGATGATCTGCAGCGCCTGCTCGGTGCGGTTCAGGAAAAAGCGGGGAATGTCCGTCGTGTTGATCGGCTCGATCAGGAGGCGGATCCGCTCGCGCGCCAGGGCATCGGCGGCGAACCGGAGATTGTCGAGCAACACCTCGTTCAGCTCGAAGATATCGGCATCGCGGGGCGCGATGCCGACCAGGCAGTTGAGCTGCCGGCAGTCCAGGGCCTTGGCATAGTCGATCGCGCGCGCGACGCCGTCGCGGAATTCGTCGACGCGATCGGGCAGGATCGCGATGCCGCGCTCGCCGGCCGCCCAATTGCCGGCCGGCAGATTGTGCAGCACCTGCGTCAGGCCGTGCTCGTCGAGCCGCTCGCGCAGCTCGGCCTTGTCGAAATCGTACGGAAACAGATATTCGATGCCGCTGAAGCCGGCGGCCTTGGCCGCGGCAAAGCGATCGAGGAACGGCACCTCGGCGAACAGCATGGTGAGGTTGGCGGCAAATTTCGGCATCGTGCGTTCCCCTCAGGCCGGTTGCAGCGCGCCGTCCCGGCGCGCGGATGTCGGCGTGTCGTCGAGCGGCAGATCGACGATCTCCTCGAATTCGACGATGTTGTCGATCTCGGTGCCCATCGCGATGTTGGTGACGCGCTCGAGAATGAATTCGACCACGACGGGCACCTGGAATTCCGCCATCAGGTCGCGCGCGGTCTGGAACGCAGCCGCGGCGTGATGCGGATCGGTGACCCGGATCGCCTTGCAACCGAGACCCTCGGCGACCGCGACGTGGTCGACACCGTAGACGCCGAGCTCCGGCGCGTTGATGTTCTCGAACGAGAGCTGGACGTGGTAATCCATGTCGAAGCCGCGCTGCGCCTGGCGGATCAGCCCGAGATAGGAGTTGTTCACGACGACGTGGATATAGGGCAGCTTGAACTGGGCGCCGACAGCGAGCTCCTCGATCAGGAACTGGAAGTCGTAGTCGCCGGACAGCGCCACGATCTCGCGCGCGGGGTCCGCGGCGCGCACGCCGAGCGCCGCCGGCAAGGTCCAGCCGAGCGGCCCGGCCTGGCCGGCATTGATCCAGTTGCGGGGACCATAGACCGACAGGAACTGGGCGCCGGCGATCTGCGACAGGCCGATCACGCTGACATAGGTGGTGTCGCGGCCGAAGGCGCGGCTCATCTCCTGATAGACCCGCTGCGGCTTGATCGGCACGTCGTCGAAATTGCTCCGCCGCAGCATCGCGCGCTTGCGGTCCTGGCACGCGGCCGGCCAGGCCTGCCGCTCCGTGAGCCTGCCCGCCTTGCGCCACTCTTTCGCGACTTCGACGAACAGCTCGAGCGCGGCCTTGGCGTCGGAGACGATGCCGAGATCGGGATTGAACACCCGGCCAATTTGTGTCGGCTCGATGTCGACATGCACGAACTTGCGGCCGCGGGTATAGGTCTCGATTGAACCGGTGTGGCGGTTGGCCCACCGATTGCCGATGCCGAGCACGAAGTCCGATTGCAGCATGGTGGCGTTGCCGTAGCGGTGGCTGGTCTGCAAGCCGACCATGCCGGCCATCAGCACGTGATCGTCGGGAATGGCGCCCCACCCCATCAGCGTCGGCACCACGGGCACGTTGACCGCCTCGGCGAAGGCGACCAAGAGCTCCGACGCATCGGCATTGATGACGCCGCCGCCGGCGACGATCAACGGGCGCTCGGCCGCATTGAGCATCTCCAGCGCCTGCTCGATCTGGGCACGCGTCGCAGCCGGCTTGTAGACCGGCAGCGGCACATAGGTCGTATCGTCGAATTCGATCTCGGCCAGCTGCACGTCGAGCGGCAGGTCGATCAGCACCGGCCCCGGCCGGCCCGAGCGCATCACATGGAACGCCTGGCTGAACACGCGCGGCACCAGGCCCGGCTCGCGCACGGTGACCGCCCATTTCGTCACCGGCTTGGCGATCGATTCGATATCGACAGCCTGGAAATCCTCCTTGTAGAGCCGCGCGCGCGGCGCCTGGCCGGTGATGCAGAGGATCGGGATCGAATCCGCGATCGCCGAGTACAGCCCGGTGATCATGTCGGTGCCGGCCGGCCCCGAGGTGCCGATGCAGACGCCGATATTGCCGGCCCTGGCACGGGTATAGCCCTCAGCCATGTGGGACGCGCCCTCGACATGGCGCGCGAGGATGTGCCGGATCGAGCCGCGCAGCTTCAGCGCCGAGTAGAGCGGATTGATCGCAGCTCCCGGCACGCCGAACGCGCAACTGACGCCCTCCTTCTCCAGGATCCGCACCGCCGCATCGATCGCCCGCATCTTCGCCATATCGCGCCTCGCTCAACCAGATTGGCTGTGGCAGCGATCTTCGCGGCGGCGATGCGCGATCTCAACGAAATGGATTTTGTTTCCCGCTGGATGGAAGAGCAGGAGAAAAAGTGTACGAGATCAAACGGTTGGATCGGTCGCGCAATGAAACGATCGCAGCATTGGGGGCTGGCCTTCCGGCGCGACACTCTATGCCTCAGAGTGCTGGCCCGTTGGGGCGCAAAGCCGGAGCGCTCTCGTCACGTTCCAGAGGCAGGTTAAATTGAAAGACCGCCCCCCCGGCTTCATTCGGGCTCGCCCACATCCGTCCGCCGTGAGCTTCGACCATCGACCGGCAGATCGCGAGGCCCATGCCCAAGCCCGTGGGCTTGGTGGTGTAGAAGGCATCGAAAACGCGTTCCACATCCCCGGGGTCCAGGCCCGGCCCGGTATCACGAATCGAGACCAGCACGCCGTCCGTGACCTTCCTCTCGGTGTCGATCCGTAGCTCACGCGTCTCCACGCTGCTGGCGCTGATGGCTTCAATTGCATTGACGACCAGGTTCAGGATCACCTGCTGGAGTTGAGTGCGATCGCCACTAACCCTGGGCAATCCGGGCGCGAGCTCGATCCGCAGCAAGATGCGATGCTGGAGCACTTCGCTTCGAGTCAGCGCGACCATTTCGAGGATGGCCTCATTGAGGTCGAACCGATCCTTCCGTGGAGGCACCTTGTTGATGAGGGCCCGGATCCCGCCGATGACGTTGCCGGCGCGCTTGCCGTCCTTGACGATAAGGCCGAGGGAGGCGCGAACCTCGCCGAGATCGGGCGGCTGAGCGGCGAGCCAGCGCAGCGCGGCCTCCGCGTTGGTGACCGTCGCGGCGATCGGCTGGTTGACCTCGTGGGCAATCGAGGCCGTGAGCTGCCCCATCGTCGTGATGCGATTGGCGTGCGCGAGTTCCGCCTGCATCGCGCGCAAGGCTTCCTCGGCACGCCTGCGTTCGGTGATGTGACGCCCGACGCCGCGGTAGCCGACGAAGCGCCCCGTCTCGTCGAACATCGGCAGCCCGGAGACGGAGACGTAACGCTTGCTGCCGTCGGGGCTGGGCCGCGCCAGCTCGAAATCGCGGAACGGCTGGTGCGCATCGAGCGTCTCGCGGTGCTTGCGCCAGGCCTCTTCATCGGGCTCCAAATAAGGGACCTCCCAACGGGTCTTGCCGATCTCGGAGCCCGGCGCCGGCGCGTCGGCAAGGCTCTCCGCGAACTCCTGCCGGGTGAAGCGATGTTGCGCATCGGTCTCCCAGTACACATCGAAGGAGAAGTGCACGAGGGTGCGAAAGCGCTCCTCGCTCCGCCGCAGCGCCTCGTCTGCCCGCTTGCGCCCGGTCAGATCGAGAACAAAGCTGACACCCTGATTTCGGCTTTGTTCAAACATCGTCCCGCCCATCAGCACGGGCACGCGGCTACCGTCGTTCCGGAAATACTCCTTCTCGAAGGGCTGGACCGTCCCTGTCTGCTTCAGTTCCGCCACGGTGCGCGCATCGCGGTCGCGCCATTCCGCCGGCGTCAGGTCGCTGCGGTTCAGGCGCCCCGATGCGAGATCCTCCCGGCCATAACCCAACATGTGGAGAAATTCGTCGTTGGCCTCAAGAATGCGGCCATCGAGATCCCAGATGATGATCCCGACGATATTGGCGTCGACAAGGCGCCGGATCTTCTTGTCGCGTGCCGCGAGATCGCCGTGAAGCGCAAGATTTTCCGCGATCGTCTTGCGACGCCTTGTCGCCTCCAACCGTGCAAGCGCCAACGCCACCGCCGCAAGCGCCGAAACGCTCATGACGGCCGCAATGATGAACCAGGCCTTGCGTTGTTCAAGTGCCTCGGCGCGCCTGTCCAGATCCACGCGCAGGAAGCGCTCATGGTCGACCATCTGGTCGAGTTGCGACCTTATCTCGTCCAGGCTGCGCATCATCGCCAGCGCGGCCGGTCCGGAGCTGGACCGGGCTGTCCTGACGATGTCGTCGATCTCGCGCAGCTTTGCCGCAACGGTCAGCGCCAGATGTCCGGCACGATGGCCCTGCAACGGATCGTCCGCGACCAGAGACTGGAGTGCCTGGGTGTCCCGTCGCACGCTTTCGTCGGATACGCCGTAGGCCTTGAGATATGTGGGATCGAGGGTCAGCAGATAGCCGCGCCTCTGAGCCTCTACGTCGGCGATGACCGTTTTCAGCCGATCCAGCGTCTCGAGGACCTCGCTGTTGCGTTCGCGCGCAAGCGTCGTCACTTGTCGCTCCTGCCAATATCGGAAGCCGAGAAGGCCGATCGCGACAACTACAATTAGAAGAACTGCGACCACCAGCGCCAGCGGACGAGCAAACCACCGGGACTGGCTCAAAGTGCCTGACATTGGCCTTGGGTCTTCTGCCCGCGTGGGCGGCGCTGTTTTCCGATGCCGACGCAGAGTGTTGCTGGTATCATGCAGAGGCACGGTCACGTCCGCGCAGGGCGGGACGGAACCGGCACGCTTGGCCGCGCAGATTACACCGGCTTTGAAGAGCACGTCAGTCCCCTCGCAAGGGACCAGACGTCACGGGCGCGGCCGGACTTGCGTGTCGTGACGAGCCAGGAGCGTCCATATGGCTCCAGATGAAAAGCAGCCGGGCCGTTCAGGGGCAGCCAGCCGGCGCAGCTTCGTGAAGGGATTGGCCGCGGCGACGGCGGCCTTGCCGGCGCTTGCCGTGCTGCCCGGTTTCGCGGAGGATGACGCCGCGAGCTATGGCAACGCTGCGATCGATTGGAGACAATCTGCGGGGCAGACCATCGCGCTCGCGGGCGCGACCCATCCCTGGTCCAATGCGATCACTCCGCTGTTGCCCGATTTCACCAGGCTTACCGGCATCAACGTCGTGACCGACTTCCGGCCGGAGACCACGTATCTGGGCGTGCTGCCGGTCGAGCTCAACCGCGGCGACAATACGCCGGACGTCTTCATGTTCACGACCTATGGCCAGGGCATCGCGGGCGGTTGGGTCGAGCCGCTGAACGCCCATTATGCCGACAAGACCTTGACCGATCTCGGCTGGTATGACGAGAGCGACCTTCTCAAGACGGCGAGGGCCTTTCCGCTGTGGCGAAACGGCGAACGCTACGCCATGCCGATCACCTCCGAGGCGGTCACCCTGTTCATCAACGGCGAAGCGCTGGCAGCCAAGAACCTGCCCATTCCCCAGACGTTCGAAGAGCTGCTCGCCACCGCCAAGGCTCTCAAGACCAACAAGATGTCCGGGATCGCGATGCGGGCTCAGGCCGGCGGCAACTCGTCCGTGCCGGCAATGAGCTTCCTGTTTTCCTATGGCGGGGCGATGATCAAGGACAACAAGGCCGCTTTCGCCAGCCCCGAAGCCATCGCGGCCGTCGAGATGTACGCACAATTGCTCAGCCAGGCCGGGCCGGTCGGGATCGGCAGCTACGAGTGGTACCAAGTGCTGGACGACTTCCTCCAGGCCAAAACGGCGATGGCGATCGACAGCAGCAACTTCGCGACCGATATCTCCAACCCGGCGAAGAGCACCGTCGCCCGTCAGGCTGTGTTTGCCGCCTTTCCACATCCCGCCGGTGGCACGTCCGTGCCCTTCATGTCGCACTGGCAGGCGTGCATCAATTCCAGGTCACGATACAAGGGGGCGGCGTTCCTGTTTCTGCTGTGGGCGACCAGCAAGCCGACCTCGATGCGGACCGCCGCAGCGGGGCTGGCGACGACACGCATCTCGGCGTGGTCGAGCGCGGATTTCAAGAAGGCATTCGGCGCACAAGCCGCGGAGGCGGCGCTGACCAATCTGCAGAATGCCGATGTGGATCGCGCCAAGGCGATCCTTTTCCATCCGCAGTCGAGACCCATCCTGGACGCGTTCATGATCGGCGTGAACGAAGTGGTCTCTGGCGCGAAACCGGCGAAGGTCGCGATGACCAACGCCGCCGAAAAGGCCAATGCTGCGATCCGCGGGTAGCCGGGCCGTTGCTGATCCTGCGCTCAATTCAACCGCAGCTCGGTGATGTGCTGCGGGTCAGGCGCAAGCTCGCCGCGCTCGACGCGCTTGACGATGTCGGTCAGCGCGGCATTCGCCGGGCACGACATGCCGAGCTTCTCGCCCTCGCGCACCACGAGGCCGTTGAGGAATTCGATCTCGGTGCGGCGGCCCTTCTGCATGTCCTGGCCCATCGAGGGGCGCTGCGCCGATGCGGTGCGCTTGGCATCCTTGAAGCGCTGCTCGTCGCAGGCGCGCATCGCCGCTTCATCCCCTTCGCCGGCGCGCGCGATGGTTTCGGGCGCGATATGCAGGATCTCCTCGAGCTGATAGCCCTGCGCCTGGCCGACCCGGATCGCCTCGCTGCCGAGCCGGGTCGAAAACCGTCGCAGCGGCTCGCTTTGCAGCACCTCGCCGCCGGGCAAGCCGGTACAGGCCGAGAGCCCGTTGCCCATCACGTTGGCGACCAGTTTCGACCAGCGCTCGCCCCAGAGATTGGAGGTGACCTTGGCGCTGTCGGAATATCCGACGAGGCGGCAGACCTCCTCCGCACGCGCCGTGATCCGCCCGTGCACCTCGCCGGCGCGGAACACCGTATGCGCGGCGCCGCCCTTGCCGGCGCCGCGGTGGATGTGGCCGGGCTCGGGCAGATTGACGGTGATGCTGCTGGCGATGCAGCCGAGCGTCTTGCCCCAGCCGACGATGCCGGCGATGGTCTCCTCGTTCATGCAGTTCTGCAGCGACACGACATAGCCGTCAGGTGCGAGATATTGCCGGATCAGCATGCTGGCCCAGGCCGTGTCGTAGGACTTCATACAGACGAAGGCGATGTCGACCGGCTGCTCTTTTGCCAATTGCTGCGCGTCGGTGACGTGCAGCGCGCGCACGGGAACCGAGAATTCCGCGACGTCCATGGCGTGGGTGACGCGCAGGCCGTGCTTTCGCATGTGCTCGACATGCTCGGGCCAGGGATCGATGAAGGTGACGTCCTCACCGGCCCGCGCCATATGCGCGCCGGCATAGCCGCCGACGGCGCCCGCTCCGACGATCGCGATCTTTCGACCCATCCGATCCTCCCCTGTCCGTCACGAACGCGAGCCGCGCCCGTTCGTTTGTTGAGGAGCACTTTAGTGGATCGGGCCCGCCCGCCAACGGCCCGCTTCATGCCCAAAGCGGACCCGAGCCATGCCGGGAATCATGGGCTGCCCGCCGGCGGCTTTCGCGGCGCACGCCGTCTTGGCGGCGGCGACGCGGTGGCCGGCTTGACCCGAATCCGCATCGTGTCGCCCTTCAACTCGATCTCGAAGGCGTTGGTCTTGCGCACGAGGTCGCTCAGCTTGCGGAAGCCGAAGGTGCGCGGGTCGAAGTCCGAGGCCAGATTGGCGAGATGCCGTCCCAATTCGCCGAGCGTCACCCAGCCGTCCTCGCTCTCCATCTGGGTGATGACCTTCTTGATGATGGGCACTGCGGCGTCGGGCGGCTGGAGTGACTTCGGGCCTGATGCGGCAGCGCCGGGCACGCTCACCGCGCCGCCGCGCAAATTCTCGGTGTAGACGAACCTCCGGCAGGCCTGCCGAAAACTTTCCGGCGTCTTCTGCTCGCCGAACCCGAACACGTCGACGCCATGCTCGCGGATGCGGGCGGCCAGCCGGGTGAAATCGCTGTCCGACGACACCAGGCAGAAGCCGTCGAACCGGCCGCTGTGCAGCAGGTCCATCGCGTCGATCACAAGCGTGATGTCGGAGGCGTTTTTGCCCGTGGTATAGGCGAATTGCTGCTGCGGGATGATGGCATGCTTCGACAGCACGTCGGCCCAGCCCCTGGATCGCGCATTGGAGAAGTCGCCGTAGATGCGCCGCACGCTGGCCTCGCCGATCTTGGCGATCTCCTCGAACAACCCGTCCGCAATCCGTGCGGAGGCGTTGTCGGCGTCGATCAGCACTGCGAGACGGGGCGAGCGGAGTTCTGACGGCATGACGGTCCCCATCGTTGCATCGGGGCCTCGCACCCCGCGAAGCCGGACCATGGACGAAGGGATGAGAGATGTCGAGGCAGCCGCTGTGCTCGCAGGACAGCCGGCGCGACGCGGATCAGGTCACCTCGCCGGCGTCGATCGCGCGCTTGGCGAACTCGACGGCCTTCTCGGCCGAGATCGCATCAGCCACCGTCGTCGCCTCATCGCGAACGGCCGGCGGAAAGGCGATCCGGATCTTCTTGCCGTTAGACCTGCGGATCGTCGCACGCCATCGATCGGTGTCGCGCTTGAACGCGTCGATCAGATAGTCCTTGTAGACGAGGCGGCCCACGGACGCTGGCTGCGACGGCAGATCGGGCGCGAGCGGCCCGCTCGCGATCTCGCGCACCAGCTCGGTGATTCCCTGGACGATCGCCTCACGCGAGCTGCCGGTTGCGCCCTTGAGCAGGTATCTCACGGCCGCGCCGATCTCCGCCCTGGCGCGGTCGTCGCTTGCGAAATCCAAATCGTCCTGAACTGACATGGGTGGTAGTCGCCTCCTCCGGCGCGCCAAACGCTTGCCGCCGGTGGGCAGATAACCGCTTCCGTGTTAAGGGCCGATTATCGGATAGGCCCGGATTTTTCCGAGGCCGTTAACCTGCTCGGTCAGCGCGCTTTGACCGGCGGCATCACGCCGCCCAGCGCGAGCGTCAGTTCCGCGGCGACCTCGCGCACGATCTGACCGAGTTGCGGCAGCCGGTCGTCGGTCAATCGGCCTGTCATGCCGGAGACCGAGATCGCGGCCAGCGGCTCGGCGCAATCGTTGTAGACCACGGCCGCGATGCAGCGCAGGCCCATGCAGGCTTCCTCGTCATCGACGGCGTAACCCTGGCGACGGATGGTCTCGAGCTCCTTGAACAGGTCGCTGGGTCGGACGATCGATTTCTCGGTCAGCCTGGGCATGCCGTGATGCTGGATGACGGCGCTGACCTCCTCATTGGAATAGGTCGCGAGCACCGCCTTGCCGACGCCGGAGGCCACCATCGCGACGCGGCCGCCGACCTTGGTCAGCGAACGCATGATCTCGCGGCTTTCCATCCGGGTCAGCACGATGATGAACTCGTCGTCGACCACAGCGAGATTGGCGGTCTCGCGCGTCAGATCGCGCAGCTTGCGCAAATACGGCACCGCTTGCGCGGAGAAATTGCGGCGGCGGGCGAAGGTGGCGCCGACGGTGAAGGCACGGGCGCCGACATGCCATTTCGAATCGGCGCGGTTGAATTGCACGAAGCGGCGGCTTTCCAGCGTCGCCAGCAGCCGATGCACCGTCGAGGTCGACAAGCCGGTGCGGACCGCGAGGTCGCTCAGCCGATAGCCCTGGTCGTCCTCCGCGAGCGTCTCGAGGATCGACAGCGCGCGATCGACGGACTGCACGCCGCCGTCGCGCGGCTCGGCGTCCTGGTCTGCGCTGGACTTCGGCACGACGGCCCTGCGGCGGATCACGTTCTTCCTCATCGCGACCTGCATATCATCACCTCTCGGATGACCGGCGCTGCAACCTCGAACTTTCCCGCATCGTGGAAAATGCCGCTTCGGAGCTGGCCCGAAGCGGCACTCGTACTCAACAGATCAGAGCAGGCCTGCGCCGCGCGCCCATTTGTACTTGGCGCCGAGTACTTCGACCGGCAGCTCGGTCGAATAGGCATAGGCCGGGATGCCGTGCTGGTAGAGATATTCGGCGGCCTCCTCGACCTCGACGTCGCCGGCGAGCGAGGCGACCATCGGCTTCACGAAGCCCTTGGCCTCCATCTCCTTCTTCACCTCGACCATGTTGCGGGCGAACACCATCGGCGGGGTGACGATGGTGTGCCAATAGCCGAGGATCAGCGCATGGATGCGCTCATCCGACAGGCCGAGCTTCACGGTGTTGACATAGGTGATCGGCGGCTCACCGCCGGTGATATCCACAGGATTTCCGGCAGCTCCAAACGGCGGGATGAATTTGCGGAAGGCCGCATCGAGATCCGGCGGCATCGCCATCAGCGACAGGCCATTGTCGACCACCGAGTCCGACAGCAGCACGCCGGAGCCACCGGCGCCGGTGATGATCAGGACGTTCTCGCCCTTCGGCGTCGGCAGCACCGGCACGCCGCGGGCGAATTCGAGCAATTGCCGCAACGACCGGGCGCGGATCACGCCGGACTGCTTGAACACGTCCTCATAGATCTTGTCGTTGCCGGCGAGCGCGCCGGTGTGCGACGAGGCCGCCTTCGCACCGGCCGAGGTGCGGCCGGCCTTGAGCACGACCACGGGCTTCTTCTTCGAGACCCGCTTGGCCGCTTCGGCGAAGGCGCGACCGTCCTTCAGATCCTCGCAATGCTGCGCGATCAGATTGGTGTTGGGGTCCTGCTCGAAGAAGGCGAGCAGATCGTCCTCGTCGATGTCGGACTTGTTGCCGAGGCCGACGATCGCCGAGACGCCCATTCTGGTCGAGCGCGAGAAGCCGACGATGGCCATGCCGATGCCGCCAGATTGCGAGGAGAGGGCGGTGGTGCCCTTGACGTCATACGCGGTGCAGAAGGTCGCGCACAGGTTCTTCGGCGTGTAATAGAAACCGTAGATGTTGGGTCCCATGAGGCGCACGTCGTACTTGCGCGCGATCGCCACGATCTCTTCCTGTCCGGCGAC
>Ga0153933_1000185_pt1 | contig 31381 bp, 26 predicted proteins | sample TSNJ017MetaG_FD_102275 | JGI IMG/M metagenome (GOLD analysis project Ga0153933, IMG submission 102275) | Attine ant fungus gardens microbial communities from New Jersey, USA - TSNJ017 MetaG | ecosystem: Host-associated > Fungi > Mycelium > Unclassified | place: USA: New Jersey, Wharton State...
ATTGCAAAACCGCGCCGGAAGAATCCGCTTGCCCGGACCCGGCTGCCGACATCGCCGCCGCGTCCGCGCAGCCGCACATCGCACGGCCTGACGCGCGCCGCCGCCGAGGGCCGCTTCATGTTGCAGCGCTGCGGTGCCTGCGGAGCCTTCTGCTATCCGGCGCGCGATGCCTGCCCATCGTGCCTGTGCGCCGATCTCGCATTCACAGACGCGCCGCCACGCGGCATGCTGCTCAGCGAAACCACACTATACGTTCCGGCCGACGTGCATTTCCGCGAGCGTGCGCCATGGCGTGTGGGCCTGGTCGCGCTGGATTGCGGGCCGAAGCTGGTGACGCACCTGCATGCCGATTGCGTGGAGGGCCAGCCCGTCCTGATGTCGTTTCAGCTCGACAAGAGCGGGCAGGCTGTGGCTTTCGCGCATCCCGATCGGGAGACTCCCAACATGACCGATGACAAGCAGTGGCGGGAGATGACCGCCGATCCGAAGTTCCGCCGCGTTCTGGTGACGAATGGGCGGAGTGTCGTCGGGCAGGAGATGGTGAGCGCGCTGAAGGCGGCCGGCGCATCGATCGTGTTCGTCGGCATCGCCGAACCGTGGAAGCCGTTCCGCGGCGAAGAAGCGTTACGCACGCTCGATGGCGTCCAGATCGTTCCGCTCGATATCGGCGATGAGAAATCGGTCATGGATCTCGCGGCCGATATCGGCGGCAAGGTCGATATCCTCGTCAACACATCAGAGCATATCCGGTCCGGCGGGTTGCTCGATCGCCAGGGCACCAGCGTCGTGCGCGACGAGATCGACCAGGGCTATCTCGGTTTCGTGCATCTGGCGCAGGCGTTTGGCCCTGCGATGCGCGGGCGCGGCGCCGACGGCGTCAACAGCGCCGCCGCCTGGGTCAATATCCTGTCGGTCTATGCGCTGGCGAATTGGCCGGCCTTCGGCGCCTATTCGGCGTCGCAAGCCGCCTGCCTCTCGCTGTCGCATTGCCTGCGCGCGGAGCTTCGCCCCGGCGGCGTCAAGGTGATCAATGCATTTACTGGCCCGCTCGACACCGAATGGTTCCAGACCGTGCCGCCGCCGAAGGTCGCGCCGCGTGCGGTGGCGAGCGCCATCGTGTCGGCGCTCAGGCGCGGGCTGGAGGACATATTCGTGGGCGATGTCGCCGAGGACATTCGCCAGCGGCTTGCGGCGAACCCCAAGGCGGTCGAACGTGAACTTGGGGCATAAACCAGCGGGTTGAAAAACAACGGGAGAAGCGCGATGGACAGCAACAGTCTCATGCAATTTGCCGGCGCGGTGGCGTCGGGCGCGGTGCGCGTCGTCGACCTGACCTTCACGCTCAGTCCGGATTTCCCTGTGATCGTGCTGCCGCCGGAATTCGGCCAGGCCGCGCCGGTGCGTATCCAGAAGATTTCGCAATACGACGCCGCCGGCCCGGCCTGGTACTGGAACAATCTGACCTTCGGCGAGCACACCGGCACGCATTTCGACGCACCGATCCACTGGTTCACCGGCAAGGATCTGCCGAATAATTCAGTCGACACGCTGCCGGTCCGCGACATGATCGCGCCGGCTTGCGTGATCGATTGCTCGGCGGAAGCCGCAAAGGACGCGGATTTCCTGCTGACGATTCCAGCCGTCGAAGCCTGGGAGAAAAGTCACGGCCGGATTCCGCCGCGCCACTGGGTGCTGCTGCGCAGCGACTGGTCGAAGAAGGGCTGGCGCGATTATGCCAATCTGAAGGACGACGGCGCGCATACGCCGGGGCCGGGGCCCGAGGTGATGCGCTGGCTGGTCGAGGAGCGCAGCGTCATCGGCTTCGGCACAGAGACGATCGGGACCGACGCCGGGCAGGCCGGTCATCTCGACCCGCCCTATCCCGCGCATCATTTCCTGCATGGCGGCGGGCGCTACGGCCTGCAATGCCTGTGCAATCTCGATCAGCTGCCGCCGACCGGCGCGGTCATCGTCGCCGCGCCGCTGAAGATCCAGAACGGCTCGGGCAGCCCGCTGCGCGTGCTTGCGCTGGTGCCTTCAGCATAACGCCAGTGCCCTTTTCGTCCACATCGAGTGACCTCATGAACAAGAAGAAGACTCTGTTGCTCGGCGCCGCGCTTCTGCTCGGCCCCGTGATGCCGGCCCATGCTGAAATCCTCGTCGGCTTCGTCACCGGGCTGAGCGGACCGGTGTCCTCGATCGGCGTGCCGAACGCCAAGGGGCTGGCCGCCGGCCAGGCCTATCTCGGCGAGGTCGATGGCGAGAAGGTTCGCGTCATCCAGCTCGACGACGGCTCGGACCCGGCCGCATCGACCCGCAACGCGCGCAAGCTGGTGGAGCAGGACAAGGTCGACTTCCTGATCGGGACCTCAGGCGCGCCGCAGACCCTGGCGATGGCGACCACAGCGATCGAGATGAAGGTGCCGATGGTGGCGATCTCGCCGATTGCGCCGGTGCCGGCAGGTGACGGCGGGCCGTGGGTGGTGCAGACGCCGCAGCCGACGCCGCTGCTGGTTCAGGGCATCATCGATCACATGAAGAGCCGCGGCATCAAGACCGTGGCCTTCATCGGCTTTTCCGATGCCTTCGGCGACCTGATGTACAATTCGTTGACGGACGGCGCGACGAAGGCCGGGATCAAGGTGGTCGCGAACGAGCGTTACGCGCGGTCCGACAATTCGGTCACCGCGCAGGTGCTGCGCGCGCTGTCCACGCATCCCGATGCGATCATGCTGGGCGGTACCGGGACTCCCGGCGCTCTGCCGGTGATCGCGCTGTCGGAGCGCGGCTACAAGGGCCCGCTCTATGGCAATCACGGCATGATCAGCGCCGACTTCCTGCGGCTCGCCGGCAAATCGGCGGAAGGCATCATCTGTCCGACCGGACCGGTGACGGCGGCCGAGCAGCTTCCCGAGAGCAATCCGATCCGCAAGGTGGCGCTGGCGTTCCGCGCCGCCTATGAGAAGGTCAATGGCGAGCCGCCATCGGACGCGTTCTCGCCCTATGCGTTCGACGGGTGGCTGGTGTTCATGGATGCCGCCAAACGCGCCAAGGCGACAGGGGCGGTGCCGGGCACACAAGGCTTCCGCAATGCGCTGCGCGAGGCGCTGTTCACGACCAAGGATGTGGTCGGCACGCACGGCATCTACACCTACACGCCGGCCGACCGTCACGGCGTCGACGAGCGCGCGCGGATCCTGGTTCAGATCGAAGGCGATACAAGCTGCTGCCGTAGCGGCCACAGCGGAGTTCAGCCGTGGCGCAGCTTCGCCTTCAGCCCGCGCAAATCGATCGCGCGGTTGTCGGCGACCGCCGCGGCCGCCAGCGTCTTGATCTCGCCGCGGGCGAGCTTGCGGGTCGATGACAGCGGCAGCTCGTCGACGATTGCGACATAGCCGGGCACCTTGTGATAGGCGAGGCGCTCGGCACAGGTCCTGACGATCGAGGTCGCGAGCGTATCGGCATCGTCGACTTTCTCATTCGGCACGATGAAGACGAAAACCTCTTCGCCCCTGATGTCATCGGGAACAGGCGTCACCGCGCAGCTGCCGATCCGCGTGTCCATGTAGAGGGCGCTTTCGACCTCGAGCACGCCGATATTCTCGCCACTGCGCCGCACGATGGTCTTCTTGCGGTCGAAGAAATACATCAGCCCGCTCTCGTCGGCGAACACCAGGTCTCCGGTGTGAAACCAGTCGCCTTCCCAGGCCGCTTCGGTGGCTTCCGTGTCCTTCAGGTAGCCGCTGAAGAACCCGGCGCGCGCATCGTCGCCCTTGGCGCGGACCAGCAATTCGCCCGGTTTCCCGAGCGGGACATCGCCGCCCTGATCGTCGACGAGGCGATAGTCCATGCCCTCGGACGGCCGGCCGACGCAACGCGCGCCGAAGCCTGCCGGCTCGCGCGCGGTGGTGGTGGCGGCCGCGCCGCCGGTCTCGGTCATCGCCCAGGCTTCGACGATCGGAATGCGGTAACGCTCCTCGAAGGTGGCGCGATGGCGCACATCGACGCCGGGCGCAAAGGCGAAGCGCACGCGGTGTTGCCGCTCGACCTCGGTCACCGGCAACTGCAGCAGGATGGCGGGGATCACGCCGAGGCAATGCACGATGGTGGCGCCGCTGTCGGCGACGCATTGCCACCAGCGGTTGGCGTGAAAGCGGTCGAGCGGCACCACGGCGCCGCCGAGCACCATCATCCCGATCGCGCTGCAGCCGAGCGCATTCATGTGGAACATCGGCAACGGCGTCAAATTGATCTCGCGGTCGGCCTCCAGCGCGGCCACGCCGCCTTGCGCGAGATACCAGTCGGCCACCTGCAGGAAATAGCGGTTCGAGAGCATGCATCCCTTCGGCTTGCCGGTGCTGCCCGAGGTGAACAGCAGCGCGCATTCGGCGTTGACGTCGGGGTCCTGGCCGGTGACTTCACTCTCGCACGACGGAATGCGGCCATCGGTGTCGATCAGGCGGGCACGCCCGAGAGCCGCATCCCTGGTCACGTGGATGCGATCCGGTGTCGCCACCAACAGGTCCGCCCCCGATAGTTCGAGCTGGAACGACAGTTCGTCGGGGCGGACGTCCGGATTGATCGGGACGATGGAAACCCCGAGTGCATTGAGCGCGAGCCAGTGCAGGAAGAAGACCGGCCGATTTTCCAGCAGCAGGGCCACGCGCGCGCCGCGTCCATAGCCCGCAGCCGCGTATTCGGCGCGGAGGTGATCGACCTCCGCCTTGAAGGCGCCGTACGCAATCCGAAATCCGTCCGGGGCGTAAGCCAGTTTCGCGCTCGCCGGCGCAAGCAGGAACGGTGCGTCCGGGCGCCTTGCGGCGGAGGCTGCGAAGGCATCGGAGGGCGATCGGAAGGGAATCTCGCGGCGCATTGCGGACAGTGCTCCTGTTGATGCCTCCGGCCCTTGACCACATCGCGGCCGGAACCCGCACGCAGCCCTTGCTGTGGCGGCAGCTTTCGGGAATACTTTAAGCCTAAACTATCTGGCTGGCCAGTGGCGATCTCGACAGATCCAGCGAAGCAGTGGAGGGACGCGTGCAGATGGGTGACAGCAGCGCGGCCGGGCGGCAGCCGGGGCCATCGATCTGGCCGCGGGCGGCCGAACGTTTTCCGCCGGCGGAGCGGATCCTCTCGACCATCCTGACGCGGCAGGCCGCGCAATATGGTGATCGCATGCTGTTCGTGTCGGGCGACACGCGCTGGAGCTATGCCGAGACCGCCAGCATTGCTGCAGCATCCGCCGCGCGGCTGATGCAGGCGGGACTCTGCGCCGGTGACCGCGTCGCGCTGATGTGTTCGAACCGGCCGGAATTTCTCGAAATCTATCTCGGCTGCGCCTGGATGGGGGCGGTGTGCGTGCCGATCAACACGGCGCTGCGCGGCGTCCAGCTCAGCCACATCCTGCGCAACTCCACCCCCAAACTGCTGGTGATCGAAACCCAGTTCATGCCGGCGATCGAAACGCTGGAGAGCGACGTCGCGCCGCCCGAATTGATCTGGACGATCGGGGAGGGGGCCGCGCCTGCGTCTGTGCGAGGAGCGATCGCGCCGCTGCCCGCGCTCGGGGAGGCAGTGCCGCCCGCGCAGGTGAGGCCAGGCGACACGGTCGCGATTCTCTATACGTCGGGCACCACGGGACCCTCCAAGGGCGTCTGCTGCCCGCAGGCACAGCTGTTCTGGTGGGGCGTCTATTCGGCGCGCGCGCTTGGCATTGTCGAGGGCGACGTGCTGTTCACGACGCTGCCGCTATTTCACACCAACGCGCTGAACGCGTTCTACCAGGCGCTGCTCAACGGCTGCACCTATGTGCTGGAGCCAAAGTTCTCCGCCTCCGGTTTCTGGGCGGCGGCGCGCAAGCATCGGGCGACGGTGGGCTACCTGCTCGGCGCGATGGCCGTGATGCTGCTGGGACAGAAGCCGTCCGAGGATGACACCGCGCACAGCCTGCGCGTCGCGCTCGGTGGCGGCGTTCCCGGCCAGTTTCATGGACCGTTTCTGGCGCGTTTCGGCGTTCCCTTGCTCGACGGCTACGGCTCGACCGAGACCAATTTCGTGTTTGCCAGCCACATCCCGTCCGATCGCCCCGGCACTATGGGTTATCTTGCCGAGGGCATGGAGGCCTGCATCGTCGATCCCGACGACGCGCCGCTCCCGGATGGTGAGGCGGGCGAGCTCCTGCTGCGTTCGCGCGAGCCGTTCGCGTTCGCGACAGGTTATTTCGGCATGCCGGAGAAGACCGTCGAGGCCTGGCGAAATCTCTGGTTTCACAGCGGCGACCGGGTCGTGCGTGACCCGGACGGTCATTTTCGCTTCGTCGACCGGATGAAGGATTCGATCCGCCGGCGCGGTGAGAACGTCTCCTCGTGGGAGGTCGAGCAGGTCCTGATGAAGCATCCGGCGATCGCCGCCTGCGCGGCCTATCCGCTGCCGTCCGAACTCGGCGAGGACGAGGTTGCCGTGGCCGTTCAGCTCGAACCGGGTCATGCGCTCGATCCGATTGACATGGTCAGGCATTGCGAGGGACGGATGGCCTATTTCGCGGTGCCGCGGTTCGTCCGTGTCGTCACCGAGATGCCGCTCACCGAGAACGGCAAGATCAAGAAGGTCGCGCTGCGCGAGGCCGGACGGACGCCCGACATCTGGGACCGCGACGCCGCGGGATATAAGCTGCGACGCTAGCGAAGCGGCGATGTCAGGCGACCACGACATCGCCTCGCCTTGTCGAGGCGAAGCGTCGCCGTGTTTGCGGACCATCAAGGTCCCTCATGCAACCAGGGTGGCCTAGGCGACCACCAGATCAGGCACCAGAACCTTGCCCTTGGTCTCGGGCCCGTAGAAAGCCGCTGCGGTCCATGCGACACAACCGATCCACGTGCCGACGATCATCGGTATCGCCAATCCGGTGCCGTAATGCTCAGCGACGAAGGTCAGCACCAGCGGCACGAAGCCGCCGAAAATGGCTCCTTGGTGGTAGCAGAACGCAGCTGCGGTCGCCCGAATCTCGGTCGGGAAGCGTTCGTTCAGATAGGGCACCATCTGCCCATGCATGCCGCCGCCGGCGCACATCCCCTGGGCGATGAAGCCCAACGCGATCCATAGAAAATCGGAAGAGAGCAGGTAAAGCGGCGCGAGCGGCAGAGCGATCAGCGCAGGAATGATGACCGCCGCGCGCCGGCCGAAGCGGTCGGACCACCAACCCCAGCCGCACGTCGCGAGGAACACGCCGAGATTGCCGAAGAAGATCGGGGTTGCGACCAGCCCGGGGGCGAGGTGCAATTCCTTCTGCAGATACGTCGCGAACAGCGCGTTGACGGAGTAATAGGCGATAAAGCCGCCGGCAAGCCAGATGCAGGACGTCAGGGTGTTGGCGAGAACGCTGGGTTTGAAGATGGAGATGAGGGGAGCACGAACCTCGCGCTGCTCGGCGCGCTGGCGGCGCCTGTTCTCGAGCCAGATGGGCGGCTCATTGACGAATTTGCGGACATAGAGAACGGAAAGCGCCGGGAGGACCCCGACCCACAGCATGCCGCGCCAGCCGATATAGCTGTAGAACAGGCCATAGATCCCGCTCGACAGCATGAAGCCGAGGCCCCATGAGCCCTGCAGGACGCCGCCCATGAAGCCGCGCGAACGTGCCGGCCAGGTCTCCATCGCCAATGCCGCGCCGGCCGGCCACTCGCCGCCCATGCCGATCCCAAGCAGCGCGCGGAAGATGAAGAGCCAGGTGAAGGTCGGTGAGAAGCCGGCGGCAAAATTGCTCAGCGAATACCACAGGATCGAGATCATCAACGGGATCTTGCGACCGACGCGGTCAGCGAGCCAGCCCGCCCCCACGGCGCCGACCAGCCTGAGCCACAATGTCACCGACAGCACGAACGCGACTTCGGTCAACGGAACGTGGAATTCCTGCGAGATGGGCACCATGATCAGCAGGAACATCGTGAAGTCGAACGCATCGAGCGTCCAGCCGAGCCAGGCCGCGGTCCACGCCAGCCATTGATCCTTGGTCGGCTCTTTCCACCAGGGGGTTTTCGAAGAGGAATTGATCTCCAACGAGGAATTGAGGGTGCCAGACATGGGATGCTCCGTTTGTTGGCTTCCCGGTTGCGCAAATGGGATTGCTGCCGCTGGGAAAGCGGCACACGAACGAAGAAGAATGAAAATCGGAGTGGAGAGCCAAAAGAGGCGGCAATCTCCCGAAAGAACCATGCCTGCCGACGGCGGCAATCCTGCCGAGCGCAATCAACGAGGGTTTCGGCACGCCCCCGTTTGCAAGTCGACAGCTTATCTCTCGCCGACGGGCGTGGCAAAGAGTAAGGATTGCTGTCATCCTTCCCAATGCCGCCGTGAGGTTGCGGCTGGCGTCCGGCTCGAGCCGGGCCATGCGCCGATGCCGTCAACTTAGTCGGGCATTTGCGAGGGACGGATAGCCTATTTCGCCGTGCCGCGGTTTGTCCGTATCGTCACCGAGATGCCACTCACCGAGAGCGCCAGGATCAAGAAGGTTGCGCTGCGCGAGGGCGGACGGATCGCCGACACATGGAGCCGCGACGCTGCGGGATACCGTCTGCGGCGCTGACGAGTCCGTCGCGGATCCTTATTTGCCTTCCTTGGCGCGGCTCTCGACCCTGGCCTTGCAGCTATCGCTGAGCTTGTCCATTTGACCGGCAAGGCACTCCCTGATGTGCCCACGCTCGACACCGGCGCAAAGTTTCTGAACGTCGTCGCGGCAGGCGCCTCGCTGCGGGCGATCTGAATCCTGAGCGAAAGCGGCTGAGGAGAGCGACACAAGTGCGATAGTGGCGATCAGAGCTGCGTGTTTTGCCATTCGAGAATCCCCCTGGAATCTTTGCCGCAGGAACGCGGTACGCAAGCCTAGCGGCAGCAAACTTTCCCTGGGATTACGCGTCGATTAAATTGCGGTAACGATACGCACTGGCCGCGACTTCCCGGTGCACAGCCCTACACCTGCGCCTTCAGAGAGCCGGCCAGAAAATCGATGGTGGCGCGAACGCCGGGCAACATGCCACGCCGCGATGGAAAGACGAGATGAATGATGCCGTCCCTGGCGCTCCAGTCCGGCAGGACACGGACCAGCTTTCCGCTATCGAGTTCACTTTGACATTGCAACTCGGGCAGCAGGGCGACGCCGATTCCCGCCTGCGCCGCCTGAATGAGAATGGCGAAGTCGCCGGCCGAGACCTTCGGCTCGATCGCGATGGTGGCCTTTTGCCCCCTTGGGCCCGATAGCTCCCACGTGCGCGGACCGGGGGTTTCAGTCGCATCGAGGATCGGCAGATCAGAAAGATCGCTTGCCGCTCCAGGCGTTCCGTGCGCCTTCAAGAAGGCTGAGCTGGCGACGAGAAGCCTTCGGCTGATCCCGATCTTGCGGACTTGCATCTCGCTGTCGGTATCGAGCGTTTCCCGGATCCGAATGGCGACGTCGACCTGCTCCTCGATCAGGTTGATCGGCCGGTTGGTGATCAGGAATTGCGTTCTGAGGCGAGGGTATTTGGCGAACAGCTCCGGCAATTTTGGCGCAAGCGCCCGCTGGACGCCGACCGGGCAGCCGATGCGCACGAGACCCTGAGGCTCGGATTTCATCCGCAGCGCGACTTCATCGACGGCCTCGGCTGCGTCGACCACGGTCTGCGCGTAGCGATAGACGTCGCGGCCGACGGCAGTGATGCTCAAGCGGCGGGTCGAGCGCTCGATCAGGCGAACGCCCAGTTGCTCCTCCAGCAACGCGACATGGCGACTGATCCGCGATTTCGGCAGGCGGAGCGCGCGTGCCGCCGCCGAAAACCCCTCATGCTTGACCACCGCGGCGAAGAAATAGAGATCGTTGAAGTCCCGCATGGGAGGCGCCACCAGGTCGATTCCTCCCGCATCCGACGGGATCGGAGCATCCATCCGCATCATAATTTCTCCCGGTTTTCAACGCCGAATCATCGCTGTCGACCGGAAAGCCGGTCGACAGGCCTCGATTGAGGACTCTTCCGGCGCCGCGGCCGGCTTGCCCGATCAGGCGGCATCAACCAGCACGAACTCGGCATTCTCATCGGCTGCGATGACGAGCTCCGGCTCGTCCGCGGCGGCGATCCCGTCGCCGACGCTCAGGCGCCGGCCGTTGACGTTGACGATGCCCTGGGTCGGCGCCAAATAGGCGCTACGCCCGCTGCCGAGTTCGTATCGCACCTCTGCGCCTGCCATCAGCGTCGCGCCGAGCACGCGTGCGTTGGCACGGATGGGCAGGGCGCCTTCGTCCTCGGTCAGTCCGCTGGCGAGCACGACCAGCTGGTTCGCGCGGTCGGCCTTCGGAAAGCGGCGCGTAGCCCAGCGCGGCGTGCCGCCGTCCTCGCGCGGCTTGATCCAGATCTGGAACAGCCGCAGCGGCTCGCGGCCCTTGTTCTGCTCGGCGTGCCGGATGCCCGTGCCGGCGCTCATCACCTGAACGTCGCCGGCGTTGGTCACGCCCACATTTCCGATGCTGTCCTGATGCGTGACGGCGCCCTCGCGGACGTAGCTGATGATCTCCATGTTGGCATGACCGTGCGCGCCGAAGCCGGTGCCGGGCGCGATCTCGTCGTCGTTCCACACCACGAGCGAGCCGAGCGGTGTGTGCTCGGGATTGCCGTCGGGCGTGACGTTGAAATGATGTTTGGCCCTGAGCCATCCGAAATCTCCGCCTCCGAGCGAGGCCGCGTGTCTGAGCTGCAGCATTGGCATCTCCATCTGATGTCCGCGCGATATGAGCGCGTCAGGAGGCGGGCGACTAGCCGACGACGGTCGGACAGATCGTTCCAGCGTGTGAACGATGCAGCCCGGGTGACGAGCCGCGCGTGCGCAACGTCGTTCAGCCAGCGGAACGGTCCGTCTCACGCATAACGGCTAATGCGGCGGACCGATCGTCGCTATAACGCTCAGACGTTGGCAATGGAGGCCAGTCATGTGCGACATCCTGAGAAGCAAGCTGGTCGGCGCCCTGCGGATCTTCCAGCACGCCTGTCTCACCCCAATCATCCGGGACGACGACGAAGACGATGGTGACATCGCCACGCCGAAGACCGCTCCGGATGATGGCTGGTCTTGAGCATCGATATTTCTCCGACGCCGACAGTCCGCGCCACAGATTCAGTGTCGTCCCGGCGAAGGCCGGGGACCCATAACCACAAATGCTGGTGGTTGTGCAGCGCTGGAACGACGAGTCCCATCCACGACATCCGCCGCGGAGTATGGGTCCCTGCTTTCGCATGCTTTCGCAGGGACGACAGCGCGCGTGTGGTGAGTGGCTTGCGATGGTCGCGGGACGTCAAAGCTGCATCCCCAATCTCAGCTGTCATCGCCCGGCTTGATGCCTTCGCTAAAGCTCTGCATGCGGAGCGTCGAAACGAAGGGCAAACCTCGGATAAATTGTGTCGCGAGAATGCGGATGTATAACTCGCAGTCCGCGCCACAGATTGAGTGTCGTCCCTGCTTTCGCAGCGACGACAGCGCGCGTGTGGTGAGTGGCTTGCGATGGTCGCGAGACATCAAAGCTGCATCCCTGTTCTCCGCTGTCATTGCCTGGCTTGATGGCGCGTCTGGAATACTGGATCACCCGCTTTCTGTTTAGCCCGGAGACATAGCGGACACTTGTTCGGACACATCACTGACAGGTTGGTGGTTGGTCGATGCAAAGCGAACCTCGCGCATCGATGCCGGCGGGCAGGCCAAAACTCGCAAATCCCACCCCGGCGATTGTTCACCGGGTGGAACGATCCGTCTGAAATTGGCCGGCTAATCGCGAGGCGCGTTCGGACCGATAACTACACCGGACGCGGACATCAAAGCGGTTCGCGACCGGCGAGACCACCGAAAATGAAAATGTGGTGCGCCGCATTCACCCAACGCAAGAAAGGTTTCACGACCATGAGTGCCACCACCCGTTATCTTCCCTTCGCCGGCCGGGTTCTGATCGGCCTCCCGTTTGCCATGAGCGGCCTCGGCAAGCTTGCCGCCTTTGGTCCGACGACCGCGATGATCGCCGCCGTCGGCCTTCCGGTCCCGCCGCTGGCCTGGGCAGTGGCTATTCTCGTCGAGCTCGGCGGCGGGCTGCTGCTGATCGCCGGCTACCAGACCCGCGCCGTCGCGCTGGCGATGGCGGTGTTCACGGTGGCAACGGCCGTCTTCTTCCACAACAACTTCGCCGACCAGAACCAGATGATCCACTTCCTCAAGAACATCATGATCACGGGCGGCCTGCTTCAGATCGTGGCCTTCGGCGCCGGCGCCTTCAGCGTCGACTTCCGGTTCTCGAAGGGGCGTGAGACTGCCGCGAACGCGGCGCTGGCGCACTGATGCGCCTCGCCTCGGATGCTGGCCGGACGCCTTACCCACACCGTCCGGTCGGCCCCGACGTGCCGACCGAAAATCACCAATAGCCGGAGTTGAAACGATGATCGAGGAGCGCGACATCAGTGTTGCCATGCGCGACGGGACGCGATTGGCGGTGGACGTCTATCGGCCCGACGGCGCCGGCAAGTATCCCGTGCTGTATGCCTCGGCCCTACACAACAAGGACATTCAGGGGCCCGACATCGCGGATATCCTGCCGCCGCAGCCGGCGCATGCGCCGCTCTGGTTCGGACCGATCGAGGCCGGCGACACCAGGCGCTTCATCGCCAACGGCTACGTCCACGTCATTGCGCAGCCCAGAGGCTCCGCCAAGTCGGAAGGTCACTACGGGCATGAGGACACCGACCACTACGACCTGATCGAGTGGATCACGCAGCAGCCATGGTCGAACGGCAAGGTCGGCATGGTCGGCATCTCCGGATTCGCCGGCGAGCAATGGCGCGCGGCCGCGCAGGGGCATCCTGCGCTGAAGGCGATCTTTCCCTATGACGCGTGCAGCGCCTATGGCGGCATGTTCGGCTTCCGCGACTTCAATCCCGGCGGCGTGCTGCACAGCTTTCCCTATCTGCTCGATGTCTTCAGCACCGTTCACGAATCCCGTGACCGGCCCGGCGAGCTGCCGCCCGCTGAGGACGCGCTGTGGCGGCGCGCCATGCGCAATCCGGACTTCAAGCAGTACATCAACCTCTACAACATCCTGACGCAGAAGGGGCAGCGCACCTTCATCATGTATCTCATGATGACCCGCCCCTGGGAGCCGGACGGCACGGTCGAAGGCGCCGAGGAGACGTTCAAGAAAATCAAGATCCCGTTCTACACGGGGTCCGGTGCTTATGCGTATACCTACAAGCTCCATTGGCTCGGCGCGCAGCATTATTTCCAGAACGTCGACGCGCCGAAGAAGCTGCTGTTCACCGGTCCTGCGCACCTCGAGCGTCCGTTCCACCAGCACCATGACGAGATCATCCGCTGGTACGATCACTGGCTGAAGGGTCAGGACACCGGCATCATGGACGAGCCGCCGGTGCGGTACTGGCTGATGGGCGCCAACGAATGGCGGACCGGAACCAACTGGCCGCTGCCGGAGACGCAGTGGACCAAATACTACCTCTCGCACTGGGAGACGCTGTCGACCGAACCGCCGCGACCGGCCTCGGAGGTTGGCGCCTCGGCGCGCGAGCCCGACGCCTTCACGCAGATGCCCCTGACGCGGACGACGAAGGTCGAGCGGTTGCGCTACATGACCGAGCCGTTGCCGCATGACGTCACGGTCGCCGGGCCGATCACGCTGACGCTGTATGCGGCGATCGATCAGGACGATACCAACTGGATCGTCGTGCTCAAGGACGTCGGGCCCGATGTGTCGGTCCGGACTGCACGGGAAGGCGAGCGCGATGTTCCGTCGGCGCTGCCTGAGCGCGAGCTGACGCGCGGCTGGCTGAAGGCCTCCTATCGGGCGCTCGACGAGACACGCTCAAAGCCCTGGGAGCCGTTCCACAAGCTCACCCAGGATGCCATTGCTCCGGTGACGCCGGGCGATGTGGTCGAGTACCGGATCCAGATCCTTGCCACCGCGAACCAGTTCAAGGCCGGCCATCGCATCTGCCTCGACATCACATCGATGGATGTGCCCACAGGCACAGGCGCAATGACCAATGTCGAGTACATCCCGTACCACGTCTGCAGCAGCAAGACCGTCACCCACCGCGTCTATCGCGATGCCGAGCGGCCTTCGCATCTGCTGCTGCCGATCATCCCCGAACCCACCAACCGGCGTCCGGTCTGACCCCGAACAGGAACAGGTGTTGCAATGACGACAGTTCGATTTGAACGAGACGGTGCCATCGGAAATCTTGTGTTGGCCGATCCCCCCTTCAATCGGGTCGACTCGCGCTACGCGGAAACCCTGCGGACGGCCCTGCACCAGGCCAGCGTCAGCGACATTCGCGTGCTGGTAGTTCGCGCCGAGGGGCCGCATTTCAGCTTCGGCGGCGAGGTGCGGGAATGGCCGGGCAAGGACGTCAACTGGTTTCGGACATTCGTCGCAGACGTGAATGTGTCCTATCGCGCGATCGAGATGCTGAAAGTCCCGACGGTCGCCGTGGTGCAGGGGATCGCCTTCGGCGGCGGCTTCGAGCTGGCGCTGGCCTGCGATTTTCTGGTCGCGGCCGAGAATGCGACGTTCCGCTGCGTCGAGGTGACGACGGCGATGCTGCCGATCGCGGGGGCCCTGCAGCGGATCGCCGAGCGCGTGGGCCGGGCGCGCGCGTCGCGATTGGCCATGCTTGGTGAGCCGATCTCCGGACGCGAGGCCGGAGCACTCGGAATTGCAACGCATGTGGTGCCGGAGAGCGAGCTCTCGGCAACTGCGACCGCCCTGGCCCGACAGCTCGCGACAGGGCCGACCAGGTCGTACGCTGCGACCCGGACGCTGCTCAAGGCATGGTCGAGCGGCGGGGTCGCCGCCGCTGACCTTGTGATGCTCGACGTCGCGATGGAGCTCTACAACGGCGCCGATGCGCAGCGCGGCTTTGCCAACACGGCGGCTGCCTTCGACAAGGATATCGAGCCGCCGACGCTGGTCTTCGAAGGAAAATAGGCGGCGCAACGGCGCGGGGCGGCCATGCCCGGCGAGCCTTGCTAAGGGCGGCGTCCCGAAGGATGGTTAGGCCTCCGCAACCCTAACCGAAGGATTCGCCGTGCCCGTCGACGTCCAAGCCGCAACCGACCGTCTCATGCGTTTCCTCGCCGTTGAGGGGGTCACCGGAAAGGAGGCGGCGATCGGACGTGAGCTCACCGCCGCACTGAAGGACGTTGGCGTCCCGGCCGGTGCGATCCGCCTCGACGACGCCAACACGCGAATTCCCGTGCCGACCGAGACCGGCAACCTGATCGTCGATCTGCCCGGCCGCGGCGCACTGCACAACCAGCCGCGGATCCTGTTCATGACCCACATGGACACCGTGCCGCTGTGCGCCGGCGCGAAGCCCAGGGTTGCCCGGCGCAAGATCGTCAACGATGCGAAGACCGCGCTCGGCGGCGACAACCGTGCCGGCTGCGGCGTCCTCGTCACATTGGCGGCGGAACTGGCAAAGCAGAAGCTCGATCATCCGCCGATCACGCTGTTGTTCTGCGTGCGCGAGGAGAGTGGGCTCTGGGGCGCGCGCCACGTCAAGACCGCCGAGCTCGGCTCGCCGGTGATGGCGTTCAACTATGACGGCGGCTCGGCCTCCAATGTCACGATCGGCGCGGTCGGCGCGGATCGCTGGCAGGTCGAGATCTTCGGCCGCGCCTCGCATGCCGGCGTCGCACCGGAACGCGGCATCAGCTCGACCATGATCCTGGCGCTGGCGCTCGCCGACGTGAAGGCGCATGGCTGGTTCGGCAAGGTGGTCAAGGGCAAGCGGCAGGGCACCAGCAATGTCGGTCCCGTCACCGGCGGCGAGGGCCGGCCGGCCGGCGACGCCACCAATGTCGTCACCGACTATGTGCATGTGCGTGGCGAAAGCCGCAGCCATGACGGCAAGTTCTTCAAGGAGATCACCAAGGCCTACAAGGACGCATTCGAGAAGGCCGCCAAACGGGTCAAGAACACCGACGGCAAGTCCGGCCGCATCAAGTTCAAGGCCGAGACCGACTATTATCCGTTCCGCATGAGGGACAATCTGCCGGTGGTCAAACGCGCGGTCGAGGCGGTTTCCGGGGTCGGCGGAACGCCGGTGATCCGGTCTGCAAGCGGCGGACTCGACGCGAACTGGATGGTCCGCCACGGCATTCCGACCGTAACCTTCGGTGCCGGGCAGAACGAGCCGCACACGATCGACGAGTGGATCAATCTCGACGAGTACGATCGCGCATGTGCGCTGGCGGTCCAGCTCGCGACGATGCGGTGAGCTGATGGCGGTTCGATAGGTCGATCCCCCGCCGCAGCGGGATTAGCAACTCGAGTGCGAGCTGATCGGCCACGGCTCAGCCCGTCGGAGCCGGATTGTTCCCATCGTATGAGGAGAATGCATGCCGATCGACGTGACCGCCGTTCGCGAGGAGACCCCCGGCGTTTCGCATCGCGTGCATTTCAACAATGCCGGCGCGGGCCTGATGCCGCGACCGGTGCTCGAAACGATGGTCGACTATCTGCGTCGCGAGGCCGACATCGGCGGTTACGAAGCCGCCCATGAGGCGGCAGCGCGCCTCGACGGCGTCTATGACAGCGTTGCGCGGCTGATCGGGGCGGCGAGGGACGAGATCGCGCTCACCGAGAATGCGACGGTCGCCTGGCAGATGGCCTTCTATGCGCTCGATTTCGCGCCCGGCGATCGCATCCTGACCGCGCGCGCCGAGTACGCCGCCAACTATGTCGCATTCCTGCAAATGGCGCGGCGGACCGGCACCGTCATCGAAATTGTGCCTGACGATGCCGACGGCGTGCTCGACGTCGACGCGCTTCGGCGGATGATCGATGACCGGGTCCGTCTGATTGCGGTGACCTGGATGCCCACCAATGGTGGCCTGATCAATCCGGCAGCCGGGATCGGCGCGGTGGCACGCAGCCACGATATCCCCTATCTGCTCGATGCCTGCCAGGCGGTCGGCCAAGTGCCGGTCGACGTCGGGGCGCTGCAATGCGACATGCTCTCGGCAACGGGACGCAAGTTCCTGCGGGGGCCGCGCGGCACCGGCTTTCTCTATGTGCGGCGAGAGCTGTTGCGGAAGCTCGAGCCGCCGATGCTTGATCATTTCGCGGCGCCGTGGGTCGCGTCGGACAAATACGAGGTCAGGCCGGATGCCCGGCGCTTCGAGACCTGGGAGAACAACTATGCGGCGCGCCTCGGTCTTGGCGTCGCCGTCGACTATGCGCTTCGCATCGGCTTGCACGAGATCGAGAGCCGCGTCCGCGGCCTTGCGGCCGAGCTTCGCAGCCGGCTTGCGACGCTGCCTGGGGTCGAGGTGAGGGATCTCGGCCGCGACCGTTCGGCGATCGTCTCGTTCACGATGCGTGACATGGATGCCGTGGTCGTCAATTCCCGCCTGGACAAGGCCGGGATCAATGTCAGTCGTTCCGACCCCGCCTCGACGCTGCTCGACTCGGCCGCACGCGGCTTGCCGACGGTCTTGAGGGCATCGCCTCACTACTACAACACGTCCGAGGAGATCGATCGCCTGATCTCGGAGCTCCACTCCTTTCGTAGCGGCGGCGCAAGGCGGGCCCGCGCCGAATGACGCGCCGTCGGTGCGACAACATTTGATCCTCAAGCCAGGGATACTATCATGCAGCACGTATCTGCGCGGATCGGTGACCCGATCACCGAGATCGATACCCCCGCCCTTATTCTCGATCTCGACGCGTTCGAGAGAAACCTGGCCAAGATGGCGGCGTTCGCGCAGGCCGCAGGTATCGGCCTGCGGCCGCATGCCAAGACGCACCGGTGTCCGACCGTCGCGCTCAAGCAAGCCGAGCATGGAGCGGTGGGACAGTGCTGCCAGAAGGTCGGCGAGGCCGAAGTCCTGGTGTCCGCGGGCATCAAGGACGTGCAGGTGACCAATCAAGTGGTCGACCTGCGCAAGTTGCGTCGGCTGGCGGCGCTTGCGAAGGACGCGAAGGTCTCGCTTTGCTTCGATGATCCGGAACAGGTCAAGCTTGCCGCGCAGGCCGCCGGCGAGCTCGGCGTCCAGCTTGGCGGGTTTGTCGAGATCGATCTTGGGATGTGGCGTTGCGGCGTGGCTCCGGGAGACGCCGCTGCTGATCTCGCGGAGATGATCGCGGCTGCACCCGGCCTGACATTCACGGGCTTGCAGGCCTATCAAGGCCGGGCCCAGCATCTCAAGGGTTATGCGGAGCGGGAAAGTGCGATCGATCGGGCAGCTCAAAGTGTCCAGCTGACCATCAATGCAATCGAAGCGCGCGGCCTGAAATGTCGGACTATCGGCGGCGGCGGGACGGGCACCTACGCTTTCGAGAGCCGGTCGAAACTCTGGACCGAGCTGCAATGCGGCTCGTACATCTTCATGGATGGCGAATATGCCGCGATCGATGGTCGTGATGGCGGGTCATATGCCGAGTTCGAGCAGAGCCTGTTCGTTCTCGCTAGTGTCATGAGCGTCGCCGGCCAGGGGCGCGCGATCGTGGATGCCGGGCTGAAGTCGTATAGCCTGGAGAAGGGCTTGCCCACCATCCACGGCCAGGTCGGCGCCAAGGCGGTCGCGGTCTCGGACGAGCACGGAACGTTGGCGCTTGGTCCGGGCGTTCACCTGCCGCTCGGAACCAGACTGAAGCTGGTGCCGTCGCACTGCGACCCCACCGTCAACCTGCACGACGCTTACGTCTGCGTTCGCAATGATCGGGTCGAGGCCATCTGGCCGATCGCCGCGCGCGGCGCCAGCTCGTGAGAGGTCCGGGATACGACTACACCCAGCCGCCGTCGACGATGTAGTTCTGGTTGGTGCAGGCGCCGCTGTCGTCGGCGGCGAAGAACAGGACGACGCGGGCGATTTCATCGGGCATCAGCTTGCGCTTGAGGCATTGACGCTGCATCAGCTCGGCGACGCCTTCGGGCGTCAGCCACTTGTCCTGCTGCCGCTGGGTCATGATCCATCCGGGCAGGATGGAATTGACCCGCACGTTGCTCGGCCCGAGATCGCGCGCGAGCCCCCGGGTGAGGCCCTGAATCGCCGATTTGGCGGTGGTGTAGCAGGGCATGTTGCCCTGGCCGATCACCCAGCTGACCGAGCCCATGTTGACGATCGAACCGCCTCCCGCCTTGATCATGTCGGGCGCGACCGCTTGAGCGGCAAAGAACTGGTGCTTCAGGTTGACGGCGATCCGCTCGTCCCAGAATTCCGGCGTGACGTCTTCGATCGCGTGACGGTCGTCGCGGGCGGCGTTGTTGACCAGGATGGTGATCGGCCCGAGCGCCTCGCGAATGTTGGCGATCGCGCCTCTCAGGGCACTGATATCGCGCAGATCGGCGTGCTCGAACCGCGCGTTGGCATGCGCGGGCAGGCTGGCCAGCAGCTGCTTCGAGGCATCCGCATCGATGTCGATGAAGCTGACCCGCGAACCCTGGCCGACGAATTGGCGAACGATGGCCTCGCCGATGCCGGAGCCGCCGCCGGTCACCAGCACAGTTCGGTCCTTGAGGCTTGGATAGATCGCGCCCTGCATTTGGCATCCTCTCGATTTGGCGCCTGAAGGGCGTCGGTTGCGTTGCTGCGGCTCAAACAAGCGCCGCGTTGTTCACTCGGTGGTCTCCATGTGGCTTCGGTCGACGACCCGCAGGGTCCGTCGCACCATGCCGTCGACGATCGCCGCCGACTCGCTTGGACGCACATGGATCGCCGTGGATGTGAGCAGCCACGGCAACACCGCCTGCTCGAGCCGCTCCTCATAGGCGCGGCGCATCATGTCGAAGGCCTGCAGGCCAGGACCCGCCAGGATCAGATGGTGCGGGCGAAGGATCGATATCGTTGCGGCGACCGCCTCTGCGAGCGCGCGGCCTGCCTGCTCGAACAGGTGGGCGAGACGCGGATCGCCGCCCAGTGCTCGCTCGCGCAGCAGCGCCATCTGCGCCTCGGACGGTTGCTGCGACACCGCCGGCGGCAGGTCGAGAAAGGTACGCGCGTCACGGTAGAGCGCATAGTCGGCGAGATGGGCCTCGATGCAGCCGCGCTGACCGCAGCGGCATTGCGGACCGTTCGGCGACAGCTTGACATGGCCGATCTCGCTGCCCGCGCCGGCACCAAAGCGCGCTTCACCGTCGACAACGACGCCCATCCCGACGCCGTGGCCGACCATGATCGCGGCCGAGAGGCCCTGCGCCAGCTCCGGCTCCAATGCTGCGAGGGCCAGCGCCACCGCGACGGCGTCGTTGGCCATCACGACTTCGACGCCGAAGGCCTGACGCACCGGCTTCGCCAGATCGACGTCGGTGATCGACAGCGCCGGGCTCCACAGATGCCGGCCGGTATCGGCGTTGACGATGCCCTGCAGCGCAATTCCGATTCCCAACAAGCGATGCCGCGGCGTGGCTGTCGCTTCCAGCATGGCTTCGATCTGTGCGATCACGAGATCGCACAATGCGCCCGCGTCGAGCGCGCGCGTCGTGAGTTCAAGCCGGGATTGCGCCACGCCGGCACCGCTGAAATCCGCGATCAATGTCTCGATCAGGTTCATGCGCAGCGAGACGGCAATGATGCGGCCAAATTCGGGGTTGAGGGTCAGGAGCACCGCCGGCCGGCCACGGCGACGGCCATTCAGCCCATCGGCATCCTCTTCGTCGCTATCTTCGGGCCACGTCGGCGTCGCCCCGGCGTCGGCCTCGCACAGCACTTCTTCCGCCATCAGTTTCGAGGTGATGGCCGAAATGGCCGGGAAGCTCAGCCCGGTGCTGCGCGCAAGCTCCACGCGCGGCAATGGGCCCTGACGTCGCAAAGCCTCGACGAGGCGGCCGCGGTTCGATCCGCGAGCTGGGCTTGATGCACGTCTCGGCGGCTCAGGCTGCTCATCCATGTCCATACCGGATTTTTTAATTCGGTCTGCGAAATTAATCAATGTGTGCGGTACCGGCAAAATACGGAGGCGTGCGGCCAAAAGCTCCACCTGGGTCTCCAAAATGCTATCCGGGCTAGAGGAAAATCACAAGAACATCCTTGACTGGACGTTTCGCTCGGATAATTTATTCGGGACATAAATAAAATAGAAGCGTCGGAAACGCCGTGTGAGAGCCCCTGATGTCGGGGGCGACAAAAAGGGAGGTGCATATGAAGGGCTCAAAGAACAAGTTGATCGTGTCACTGCTGGCGAGCGCAGCCGTGCTCGTGATGGCCACTGGCGTGGTGCAGGCGCAGCAGAAGAAGACCATCGCGCTTGTGACCAACGTCGCGGCCGATTTCTGGACCATCGCGGGCCGCGGGCTGGAGAAGGCGCAGAAGGAACATCCGGACTACGATATCCAGTTGATCGTGACCAACGAAGGCACTGCGGCGGGCCAGCGGCGCGAGCTGGACGACCTGCTGGTGCGCGGCGTCGCCGGCATCTCCATCTCCGTCGACGATGCGCCGCATGCAACCGAAGAACTCAACAAGGTTGCGGCCAAGACCGTGCTGATCACGACCGACAGCGACGCGCCGCAGAGCAAGCGTCTCGCCTATATCGGCACCGACAACGTCGCGGCCGGGCGGCAGGCGGGCGAGGAGATCAAGAAGGCGCTGCCGAACGGCGGCAAGATCGCGCTGTTCGTCGGAACGATGGATGCCGACAACGCGCGCGAGCGGGTGCAGGGCATCAAGGAATCGATCGCAGGCACCAAGGTCGAGCTGGTCGACGTCTTTACCGACCAGGTCGATTACACCAAGGCCAAGGCCAACATGGAGAACGTGCTCGTCAAATATCCCGACATCGCGCTGATGTCCGGCCTGTGGAGCTACGAGACGCCGCTGATCTATGACGCGGTGAAGGCGGCAGGCAAGGCCGGCAAGGTGAAGATCGTCGGCTTCGACGAAGACCAGCGCACGCTCCGTGGCGTGTCCGACGGCACGATCGAGTCGACGGTCGTGCAGCAGCCGTACGAGTTCGGCTATCTCTCCGCCACCAACATCATCAAGACGCTGAACGGCGACAAGTCCTGGATTCCGGCAGACGGCAAGCTGATCGTGCCGACCAAGGTGATCAGCAAGTCCAACGTCGCGGAGTTCACCGCGCAAATGAAGGATCTGCTGAAGAAGTGACTTCAGCATGCATCACGCCCGGCTGCCGCAGGCTGCCGGGCGTGATGCGGGAGGACGCGCCAAATGGCGGAAACGCTGCTTGAACTCAGCGGGATCAGCAAAACCTATCCCGGCATCAGGGCTCTCGACGATGTCAGCCTGCGCGTGTGCCGCGGCGAGGTGTTGGGCCTGATCGGCGAGAACGGTGCCGGCAAATCGACGCTGATGCGCGTCCTGGCCGGCGTCGTCGCGCCGAGCGAGGGCCTGATCCGCATCGGTGGCAACGATCACGCCCGGATGACGGTGACCGAGGCGACGCAGGCCGGCATTGCCTTCGTGCACCAGGAGCTGAACCTGTTCGAGAATCTCGACGTCGCGGCCAACGTGTTCATCGGACGCGAGCAGCTGACCGGCGGCCCGCTGAAGCTGGTGGACAATTCGGAGATGCACGCCCGCGTGACGCCGCTGCTGGAGCGGCTCGGCGCCGATTTCACGCCGAGCACGCTGGTCGACAACCTGTCGATCGCGCAGCGCCAGATGGTGGAGATCGCCAAGGCGCTCTCGATCGACGCCCGCGTGATCATCATGGACGAGCCGACCTCCAGCCTGACGATCTCGGAGACCGAACGGCTGCTGGAAGTGATTGCCGACCTGAAGCGGCATGGCATCTCGGTGATCTATATCTCGCATCGGCTGGGCGAGATCATGACCTGCGCTGATCGCGTCGTCGTGCTGCGCGACGGGCGCACGGTGGGAGAGCTCGAGCGGCACGAACTGACCCATGCCGCGATGATCCGGCTGATGATCGGCCGTGAGCTGAAGGCGCTGTATACGCCGCCGAAGCGGTCCGCGCAGCCGGGCGGCTGCGATATCGCCGGCCTTGTGACGACAGCCTTCCCCGACCGGCAGATCGACCTGTCCGTGCGACGCGGCGAGATCCTTGGCCTCGCCGGGCTGGTGGGTGCCGGCCGCACCTCGCTTGCCCGCGCGGTGTTCGGCGTCGACCCCGTGCTGGGCGGCGAGATCAGGATCGACAACGCGCCTGTTGGTGTCGCATCGCCGCGGGACGCGATCCGGCAAGGGATCTACCTGGTGCCGGAGGACCGCAAGAAATCCGGGCTGGTGCTGGAACTGCCGATCCGGGAGAACGTGACGCTCGCGAGCCTGCTGGACTATGCGCGGATGTGGCTGGTCAACGGCGCGGCCGAGCGCAAGATCGCGAAAGAGCAGGCGAGGCGCCTGTCGATCAAGGCGCCGAGCGTCGATATGGAGGCCGTGACGCTCTCCGGCGGCAACCAGCAAAAGGTCGTGCTCGGCAAGTGGCTTTCCATGCAGCCGCGCGTGATGTTCTTCGACGAGCCGACCCGCGGCATCGATGTCGGCGCCAAGAGCGAGATCTACGCGCTGATGCGCGACCTCGCCGACCAGGGCGTCGCAATCGTGATGATCTCCTCCGACATGGAAGAGGTGATCGGCGTCTCCGACCGGGTGGCGGTGATGCATGAAGGCAGTGTCAGCGGCGTGCTCGAGCGCGAGCAGTTCAGCGAATACAACGTGCTGCGGCTGGCGGTCGGCCAAACGCTGGAAACCATGGAAGCCGCTGCATCATGATGAAGAAAGAACTCGGCCTGCTTCTGCTGCTGGTGGTGATCTCGGCCATCACTGGCGCGATCAATCCGGCCTTCCTCTCGGTGGTGAACCTGCTGAACATGGCCAATCTGATCGGCCTGTTCGGCGTCTTCGCGCTGGGCGAGGGGCTGGTGATCATCACCGGAGGTATCGATCTTTCGCTGGGCTCGATGTTCGCGCTGCTCGGCGTCGTCTTCATCGACCTGCTGACGACCTATGAGATTTTTTGGCCCGTGGCGCTGCTGCTGGTCCTGTTGGGTGGATTGGCGCTGGGGGCCATCCAGGGCTTTCTGATCACACGGCTGAAAATGCAGCCCTTCATCGTGACGCTGTGCGGGTTGCTGATCTATCGCGGCGCTGCGCGCTACTACACCAGCGATTCGACACGCGGCTTCGGCTACGGCGACGAGGCCAGCACGCTGAGCAACATCGCCTCCGGCAGCATCGCGGGCATCCCGAACACCTTCATCTTCCTGATCGTCCTGGCGCTGATCCTCGGCGTGCTGCTGCATCGCTCGGTCTATGGACGCTGGCTCTACGCCGTCGGCAAGAACGAGGAAGCGGCGCGCTTCTCCGGTATCAACACAAACTTTGTGATCGCGACCGCCTACATCATCAGCGGCGGGCTGGCCGGCGTCTCGACCGTGATGTTCGTGTTCTACACCAACTCGGTCTCTCCGAGCTCGTTCGGCAATTTCTACGAGCTCTATGCGATCGCCGCGGCCGTCCTGGGTGGGTGCAGCCTGCGCGGCGGCGAGGGCTCCATTCTCGGTATCGTGCTGGGCACGGCGCTGCTGCAGGTGCTGCAGAACCTGGTGAACATCCTGGGCATCCCGAATTCGCTGAACTTCGCAGTGATGGGGACGGTGATCATGGTCGGCGTGCTGGCGGATCAGCAGTTGCAGGCCCGTCGCCGGCGCAAGGCTGCGTTGGCCGGCCTCGCCCGCACGGCGCCGAGATCGACACCCGTGCAAGGAAAGCAGAACGCATCGACGCACGGCGCGGCGGCGTTGCCAACGGGTCGGGGTGATCAGGGGTGACAGGCGGAGAACGTCCTCAGGCTGAAGGGCTTTGGGCGGGGACGTGACAAAAAAATAGACAAAGCCGGGGACGCTGGAGTGCCAGAAAATGTTGTTGGATAGGTCTGTAAACATCGCACGCCCGTGCGGCGTGGGGGTCGCCTTGTCATCCATGGTGAGCGGCGGCGCGCATGCGGCCGATCTGCTCACGAAAGCTCCGCCTGTTCCTTATGCCGAGACCGATGATTTCTGGACAAGACCGTATCTGTTCGGCGGCATGCATGCCCGCACGCGGGCATGCTCTGTTCAACCACCGATATTCTTCCGGATGCCTGTGCGCTCGGGAGGTCAGTCCATTTGGAATCCCTGGTCAACCTTTCTGCCTGAGCGAGGCCAACAGTGATATCTCCTCACGTCACCGGGCAACCGGTCCTGCAGTTGACAGGCATCGGTAAGGAGTTCGGCGCCATTCGCGCCCTGCACGACGTCGGCATGCAAATCTTCCCCGGCGAGGTGGTCGGGCTGATGGGCGACAATGGCGCGGGCAAGTCGACGCTGGTCAAGATCATCGCCGGCAATTTCCGGCCGAGCCAGGGCGAGATCCGCTTCGCCGGTAATGCGGTGCATTTTGGTCGCCCGATCGATGCCCGTGCGGTCGGGATCGAGGTCGTCTATCAGGACCTTGCGCTGGCCGATAATCTCACGGCGGCCGCCAACGTCTTCCTCGGTCGGGAGCTCAAACGCAAGTTTGGTCCGTTCGCCTTGCTCGATCACAAGGCGATGGCGGCGCGCGCGCTGGAGCTGTTCGGAGAGCTACGCTCGGAGACGCGCCCCGATGACCTCGTCAAGCAGATGTCCGGCGGCCAGCGTCAGGCGGTCGCGATCGCGCGGACGCGGCTCTCCAATGCCAAACTGGTGATGATGGACGAACCGACGGCCGCGATTTCGGTCCGCCAGGTCGAGCAGGTCCTGAGCCTGATCCATCGCCTGAAGGAGCAGGGCGTCGCCGTCATGCTGATCTCGCACCGCATGCCCGACGTGTTCGCGGTCTGCGACCGCGTCGTCGTCATGCGCCGCGGCGAGAAGCGCGCCGACAAGGCGATCGGCGACACCAGTCCCGAGGAAGTCACCTCCCTCATCACGGGAGCGAAGGAGGCTGCGTGATGGCCACGCCCCTGGAATCGCCCATCACCTTCACCAATGTCGGCAAAGCCAAATGGTGGCAGAGCGGTTTCTTTGCCTCGCAGACCGGCTACGTCCTGCTCGCGCTGGTGGTGCTGTTCGTGGTGATGAACTTCGCCAGCCCCTATTTCTTCACTGAAGGCAATATGCAAAATGTGGCGAAGAACTTTTCCTTCATCGCCATCGCCACGCTCGGCGTGACATTCATCATCATCACGGGCGGTATCGATCTCTCGGTCGGCTCGATGATGTGCTTTTCCGCGATGATCACGTCGATGGTCATGACCGGTCTCTCGACCCCGGGCATGCCGGGAGCGTCGTGGTTCGTGCATCTTGCCGGCGACGGCAAGACCGTGGTCGCCAATTTGCCGGGCTTGATCCTGCTGATCTCCGTCCTCGCGGGGCTCGGCGTGGCGGTGATCGTGGGGCTGGTCAACGGCTTCTGCATCGCCGTTCTCGGGCTGTCGCCCTTCGTCACCACGCTCGGCATGCTCTCGATCGTGCGGGGCCTCTGCTACGTCGTCTCCAACGGCCGCGGCAGTTTTCCCGGTGGGCCGGACGCCGATTATTTCTACGCGCTGACCTCGGGCAATGTGCTCGGGATGCCCGCGCCATTCATCTATCTCGTGATCCTCGCCGCGGCGATGGCGGTCGTGCTGCATCACACCGGCTTCGGTCGCCACGTCTTTGCGCTTGGTGGTAACGAGAAGGCGGCGGAGCTGACCGGCATCCCGGTCGTGCGGGTGAAGATCGAGGTCTATGTGATCGGCGCGCTTGCGGCAGGTCTCCAGGGCATCATCATCTGCGGCTGGCTGGGATCGGCGCCCGCCAACATGGCGACCTCCTACGAGCTCAACGTGATTGCGGCTGCCGTCATCGGCGGCGCCAATCTTGCCGGCGGCGTCGGCGGCCCGCTCGGAGCCATCGTCGGCTGTGTGCTGCTCGAGGTCATCCGCAACGGCCTCGTGCTCGCGCAGGTCAACTCCTACTGGCAGCAGACTTTGGTCGGCGTGATCATCATCCTGGCCGTGCTGGTCGATCGCATCCGCTCGCGCATGGCATGACGAGTTCCTCCTGGAGGACAACGAATGTGTTGTCTATCCGCCTCCCGGAGCCGCAGATTTCCAACGGATAGGCACAAAAAGCGTGGAGGGAAACAATGAGGAAATTTCTTCTGGCCGGCATCGCCGTCGCGATGATGGCGACGCCTGCATTTGCCGCGAACTACAAATTCGTCATCGTGCCCAAGGCGATGAACAATCCGTTCTTCGACTTCGCGCGCGACGGCTGTGAGAAGCGCGCCAAGGAGCTCGGCAACATCGAATGCATCTACAAGGGTCCCGTCGAGCATGAGCCGGCCACCCAGGCGCAGATCATCCAGGACTTCGTCACGCAGAAGGTGGATGGCCTTGCGATCTCGGTCGCCGACGTTGCGGCGATGACCAAATCGATCGAGGCGGCAACCGCGGCCGGCATTCCCGTCATCACTTTCGATGCCGATGCGCCGGGCTCGAAGCGGATCGCCTATATCGGCACCAACAACAAGGAATTCGGCATAGCGCTCGGCAAACAGCTGCTGCAACTGCGGCCGGGTGGCGGCAAATACGCGATGGTCTCCGGTGGTCCCGGTGCCCAGAATCTCGCCGAACGCGTCAACGGCGTCCGCGAAGCGCTCAAGGGCTCGAAATGGACCGAGGTCGGGGGATCGCCGACTTTCTGCAACGACGACCCCGCGCTTGCGATCCAGCAGATGACCGATCTGCAGACCGCAACTCCGGACCTCGCTGCAATCGTTCCGGTCGGCGGCTGGCCGATGTTTGCGCCGGAAGGCTTCAAGGCGTTCGCCAGCAAGAGGAAGAGCGACATCGACTCCGGCAAGTTCACGCTGGTCGTGGCCGATACCCTCAAGATGCAGCTCGAACTGCTGCGCGACGGCTATGCCAACGCCCTGGTTGGTCAGCGTCCGTTCGAGATGGGCGAGAAGGCGATGGATACCCTGCTTGCGATCAAGAAGGGCGAGAAGGTGCCGGAGATCGTCTACACCGGTCTTGACCTCGTGACGAAGGACAACGTTGCGAAGATGTTGAAATAGGAGCGCTCTCAGCCCCGGCGCTCCCGGGCGGGGCCTCTCCTACGGCGGAGAGGCCCCTGTGGGCGCGAACGGTGCGAAAGATCCGAGATAGGGCTTGGGTCGCGGCTGCGCATAGGCCCCGACCTTTGATGTCTTGAGGCCCATCGTCGCGAATGCCTCCGCCAACTTGACCGCACTCGCAACGCCGTCGATCACGGGCAGCCCATGGCTCTCCGAAAGCCGTGCCGCCAGATCGGCCATGCCGGCGCATCCGAGCACGATCACCTCGGCGTGGTCTTCCTGCTTGGATCGTTCGATTTCCGCGCTGATCTGTGCCGCTGCGTTGGATGCGGGGTCATCAAGGGACAGGACGGGCATCTCGCATGCGCGCACCCTGGCACACCGGCTGGCCAACCCGTACTTCAAGAGATTGTTCTCGATGGCCGCAATCGACCGGGAGAGGGTGGTCACGACCGCGAAGCGATGGCCGAGCATCGCGGCCAGATGAAACGCCGCCTCGCCGATACCGATGACCGGCGCCTGCGCGATGCAGCGCGCCGCCTCGAGGCCGGTATCATCGAAACAGGCAATGATGTGAGCAGACACGCCGGTTGCATCGCCTTTGGCGATTTCGGCCAGCAGCCCCGGCACCGAAAACGCTTCGTCGTAGTAACCTTCGATGGAGACCGGCCCATCCACCGGATTGACGGCGATGATCTCGGTGCCGGCGGCCGCGACAGCGCGGCCGGCCCGGCCGATCGTCTCCGTCATGGCGGCCGATGTGTTCGGATTGACGATCAGGATGCGCATGAGGCTGGTTCTACACCATTCCCTTGCCGGCGTCCGATCCGTGACGTCGCTGCCGGGCCTGCAGCGCGAGAATGACGACCAATGCCACAAAGATGACGAGGAAGGACACCGCGCTCGTCAGCGTGCCAAGCGCATAGATGTCCGGCTTCGTCACGGTCGTCGTCAGGCCCTGCAGATCAAGCGGCAGCGTATTGACCGAGCCGATGGTCTGGCTTGAGCGTGCGAGCTCATCCCATGACAAGGTAAATCCGAACAGCCCAATACCCACGACGGACGGCAATATGATCGGCAGCACGACATGGCGAAAGGTCTGCCACGGCGTTGCGCCGAGGTCGCGTGCCGCCTCTTCAAGACGGCCATCGAACCTGTTGAAGATCGCGAACATGATCAGGAGGCCGAAAGGCAGGGTCCAGGTCAGGTGTGCACCAAGGCCTGACGTGAAAAGCCCCATCGCCGTCGTCCAGCTTGTCGCGCCACTCTTGACGATGAAGTCGTCGAGCAGGCGGAATTCCAGGGCGATGCCGAGTGAGGTGATGATCGACGGCATGATCAGGCTTGCGATCGCAACATAAAACAGCAAGGTCGCACCGCGGAACGACCTGCGGAAGGCGAGGCCGGCGGAAACGGAGAGAACGACCGTGAGGATCATGACGACGAGGCCGAGCTGAAGCGATCGCTTGAACGATGCCCCGATGTCGATAATGCCTGAACCGGAGAACACCTTGCCGAACCACACAAGGGACACGCCGTTCATGGGAAAGGTCAGGCCGCCGTCAGGTCCCTGAAACGACAGGATGTAGATCGCAAACATCGGACCGTAGAGAAACAGCACGTAGGCGATGAAGAACGCGGCGAGAAAATAAAACGATCGCGGTCGCTTCTCGCCCATCTCACAGCTCCTTGCGAATATCGACCACCCGGGTCAGCGCCGAAATGATCAGGATCGTGACGCCAAGCAGGATGACAGCGTTGGCCGCAGCCGCCGGGAATTGCAATGCGTTCAGGCGCGACTCGATGATCTTGCCCGCGGATGCAATCTGTTGGCCGCCCATCACGCCGATCGTGACAAAATCACCCATCACGATCGTGACCACGAAGATCGAGCCAATGACGATCCCGGGCTTTGTCAGCGGAATGATGATGTTCACCAGGGTCTGCCATCCGCTGGCGCCGGCATCGTAGGCGGCTTCGATCAGCCGCTTGTCGATGCGGATCATCGAATTGAAGATCGGCACCACCATGAAGAACGTGAAGAGGTGGACGAGGGCAAGGACGACGGAAAACTCGGAGAACAGCAGCCACTCCAGCGGTTGATGGATCAACCCTATGCCTTCGAGGCCCCTGTTGACCAATCCGTTGCGGCCGAGCAGCGGAATCCACGCAATCATGCGGATCACGTTCGAGGTCCAGAACGGGATGGTGCAAAGCAAGGTGAGTACGATCTGCCAGGTTTTGGATCGGACGTGGAACGCGAGAAAATAGGCGACGGTGAAGCCGATCAGAAGGGTCAGCGCCCAGGTCAGCAGACATAGTTTCAGGGTGTTCAGATAGGTCTTCAGGATGGTGCAGAGGTTGGGCAGATCGGCAATGCATCCCTCGAACGTGTCGGTGTAACCACGCAGGCTGAAGGCCGGGATCATCTCATATTCGTTGTAGTCCCACGCGCTGACAATGGTCACAAAGACCAGCGGCAGCAGGAAGAACAGCGCGAAAACGAGCATCATCGGTGCGGCCTGCAGCCAGGCAACGAAGGTCTTACGGTCTTGCGTCATGGAAGGGCCAGTCGCGGTGATGGAGAAGGACTTGCCGTGCGCTCTCGCCCGGCAAGCCCTTCAGCTCAGATCATCTGGATCGCATCAAGCGGCGATGAACTCATTCCACTTGCGCACCATGTAATCGTTTTCGTCCATGACCGAGTTCCAGCAGGCGACGGCGCCCATGCGGTCGTCGTAGGATCCGCCGTCGCGCTTGGCGCCGGCCTTCTCGAGGACGGTGCCGTCGGGCGCCTTGATGTCGTTGACGGCGGCCTTGCCTTCCATCCAGTAGCCCCACTCGTCGGCCGTCATGTTGGCCTTGGCGGTCGACAGCACCGCGGAGTAGTAGCCCTGGCGATTGAGGTAGGCGCCGGCCCAGCCCGACAGATACCAGTTCACGAACTCATAGGCCCAATCGAGCTTCGGTCCCGACACCGCCTTCGAAACGCAGAAGCCCGACGCCCACGAGCGATAGCCCTCCTTGAGCGGCTGGAATATGCAGGGGATTCCCATCGAGCGCACCTTGGTGACCGCGGGCGACCACATCGACTGGATCACGGTTTCACCCGACGCCATCAGGTTGACGGATTCGTTGAAGTCCTTCCAGAACGCGCGGAACTGGCCGGCCTTCTTGGCCTCCGTCATGATCTTCATGGTGAGATCGATTTCTGCCTTCGTCATGTTGCCCTTGTCGGCATAGGTGTGCTGACCGGTGGCTTCGACCACCATCGCGGCATCCATGATTCCGATCGAGGGGATGTTGAGGATCGAGGCCTTGCCCTTGAATTCGGGATTAAGCAACTCGGTCCATGACG
>Ga0153933_1000187_pt1 | contig 31119 bp, 40 predicted proteins | sample TSNJ017MetaG_FD_102275 | JGI IMG/M metagenome (GOLD analysis project Ga0153933, IMG submission 102275) | Attine ant fungus gardens microbial communities from New Jersey, USA - TSNJ017 MetaG | ecosystem: Host-associated > Fungi > Mycelium > Unclassified | place: USA: New Jersey, Wharton State...
ATCGGCGCCGAAGGTTGACCCCAGGCAATACCGACGAAACCCTTGACCCATCACCGGATTGTTCATCACCTACGGGGTCAATGTTGGAAGCCGATAGGGGTCAAAGTTCGGCGCTTAGTTACAATCGCGCCCATGACGCGCCGCTCGACGCGGCCCAGATGCTCGGCACGGGCTCGCCGAAACGCTTCGCCGTGGCGGCGGAAGATATCCGCCACTTCGAGAACCGGAGCCATCAGGTCCGCTCAGCCGGGCGGCACGACCTCCAGGCGGAGCCGGTCAAGCGGACTTGGCGTATTGCTGATGGTCTTTGTGGCGACCTGGGTATAGCGCGCCGTGCTGGCCAGGCTGGCATGGCCGAGCAGCACCTGGATGATGCGCACGTCGGCCCCGTTCTCCAGCAGATGGGTCGCGAATGTGTGCCGCAACGTATGCACTGTCACCGACTTGCTCAAGCCGGCCGCCGCACAGGCTGAACGACAGGCGGCGTGCAGCACGTTGGGGACGAGCGGACGCTCGTCGTCGCGGCCGGGAAACAGCCATCGTTTTGGCCGAGTGAGCCGCCAATACGTCCGCAGAATCCTCAAGAGCTGCGGCGAGAGCATAACGTAACGGTCCTTGCCGCCCTTGCCGTGCTCGACCCGGATCAACATCCGTTGGCTGTCGATGTCGACGACCTTCAAGAGGACCACTTCCGATACGCGCAAGCCGGCGGCATAGACCGTGGTCAGCGCGGTACGGCTCTTCAGGCTCGGGATCGCCTCCAGAAAGCTCACCACCTCGTCGGCGCTCAGCACGACCGGCAGTTTGCGCGGTTGGCGCGCATAGGCGATGCGTTCCGGAACGGTGTCATGACCAAGCGTCACACCGTAGAAGAACCGCAGCGCGCAGACGATCTGGTTCAGCGCCGGCCGGGACATCCCCGTCGCCACCAGATGAACCTGGAAGGCACGGATATCCTCCAGGTCGAGGCGGTCGGGAGAGCGACCGAAATACCGGCTCAACTTCGCTACGGCGTTGAGGTAGGATTGCTGCGTCGCCGGTGACAGATTGCGGACCGTCATGTCCTCGATCATGCGGCGGCGAAGTGGGCTGATCTCAGCCATCGGAAAACCTCCTGTCTGAAGGGTTGGGCTTCGAAAACCCGCAATCCTCTCAGACAGGAGGCAATCCTTGCTATGCCTCCCTACATGCCGCGACAGCGGCTTCGTTCAATCCCCAATCGATTCAGATCTAAGCGATCACGCTATAGAGCAGTCATTCCGGCAGCGGCTGGCAGCGCATGCCCGTCGGCTGAGGCGGTAACGATCGATTAGCTATTAGGGACCACCTTCACCGCGACCTTCTGCTGGTCACCCGTCAACTGCAAATGAGCCGTCGCTGATCTCAACCCAGCGGCGGCTTTTTCGTGCCCGCTAAGCTGCGGTCGCCGCTAGCTCGGTGAGACGCCGTCTGAGAGCGGCAACGGTCATCGTGATATTGTCTCGCCGCTCGATCAGCGACTTCGCTAGCATCGGATGCCTGAATCGGTCTGAAATCTTGGCGCGCTCTGCTTCGGCCGCGATATCAGAGTCGATCTGTTCAAGGGTGCGGCCAAGCTCAGTCAGGATTTTACTAATTGCTGTGACCTCGGGCGCTGTCTCAAACTGAGGCTGCATATTCATGGGCGTGCTCCGAATGTCTGAGTTTGGCATATCTAGATTGTCGCTACCGAACAGTTGAAGCATCCATCGCAAGCGGTTTGCCAATTGCGGGCCGTAAGAATACTGGCATCGAAGCCCGAGTGGCTGCGGGGCCTCGGTCCCGCGCCCAATCCTGTGAACATCGACCGCGGAGCGGCTTCGCAGCGACCGTGCCATAGTGACCAGGATCACAGCGCCCGAAGGCCGCAACCGGGAATAAACTGGCCAGTTAACCTCTCAATATCTATGCCGATGCAGGTTTGGCGTAGATCGCGATGGCACCGGAAATCGAGCCGGCAGTCGCAACAAGAAGCCGATGGTGTGACGCCCGCCGGCTTTTTCGTGTGTCCATCAAGCCACGCTGGCGAGCCCATGCACCGGCGCCGATCGGGCCGGACAAGCCCGGCGACATTGTCATCATCGACAACCTCGGCAGTCACAAAGGCAAGACCATCCGTCGCGCCATCCGCGCCGCCGGTGCAAAGCTGTTCTTCCTGCCGCCCTACAGCCCAGATCTCAATCCGATCGAGCAGGTCTTCGCCAAGCTCAAGACCTTGCTCCGAAAGGCCGCCGAGCGAACCGTCGAAGCAACCTGGATGCGCATCGGCGCTCTCCTGGACTGCTTCACGCCGCAGGAATGCGCCAACTACATCGCAAACGCCGGATACGCTTCAACATGAACCAATCATGCTTAGAATGCCCCGCGGTGACTCGGGCGAGGCCGCTGTTGCGGGCTCGGATTCACCGCTGTCTTGTCCCGGACGTCCCGCACGCACAAGCGCGCCGGGCGTCCGTGGTGCGCTCCGAGCTGCGGGGGGACTGGCCTGTTTCCGGCCTCAGTGGCCTCATTTGAATTGTTAACGATTCGGCCAAAGTGAGCTGTATTGATCAGTGTGTTGACTTCCGGACGTGGCAGATTAGCCCGGTCACCGCACCGCCCTGTTGGCCTTTTTTCGGTGATGAGCACGCCAGTCGCGCTCCCGCCCCCTGTTGCGGAATGGAGCAGCGCAATGAAACGAAGCCATATCATTCAAACCGTGCCGCTTGACCGCCGCCTGGCAGACGAGGCGCTGAGTCTCCGCAAAGAGGCCAAGGGGACCCATCACGGCATTGAGCGCGAAAGGCTGATCAGTAAAGCCCGGCAGTTTGAGGCTGCCGTGGATATGCAGGAATGGCTCACATCACCCGTCCTACGGGCGCAGAGATAATGCCAGAGTACCGCGCCTACATCGTAGGTTCGAACGGCCACATCCGAAGACGTATCGACTTCCTCCGCCAGGAAGACGACGGGGCGAAGGAATATGCCAAGCAGCTGCTGAACGGGCACGATGTCGAGCTTTGGCAAGGCCGTCGAAGAGTCGCGACGTTCGAGCGGCAGAAAAAGGCGATTCCTCACGGCACGCTGCCCTCCTGGGAACGAATCTCCGCCGTCCGCTTTACGTAGGGGCGACCATTGCACGGGAGATGTGCCGTGCCCGACAACCACACCAAGTTTCCGTCTGAGAACATCAGAGCCGACGTTTACCTGGCGCTCGCCATCGCCGGTGCAAGTGCGCTGGCCGTTCTGGCGGTGGTGATGGCGAGCGCGGTCGTGCTGATATGAAGAACGCGGGACCGCGCCCTCGTTGTCGGCAGCATATCCACAGCATACCCGCAGGGCCCGATTCTTGGGATGCGTGTGCGTCCACTGGGGCTTGCTGCGCAACCGTTCACAGGGGCGCGGGAAAAGACGCCGCTGCGGCGTGGAATGCATCGACCTCGGCTCTGGTTTTGGCCAGAAAGGCCGTATGATTTTTGACGGAGTGTGGGTGGTATCTATCGATCCAAAAAACCGGATAGTCGATGCCGTAGCCGACGCCGTCAGTTCCCAAAGTATCCGGCATCTGCATTACGCGGCGCATACCCAGCGTCCCCAAGGCGGCGTCGTAGAAGGCGGCCGAACGGCCGACGTCCGCGACTCCGATGCCGGTGGTTCAATCATTTCGCCCTCCTGTTGTGGGATGTTCGGAACATTGCAGGCCGGAGGAGCAACTGGAGGTTGCTATGCCCCGCTACTTTTTCTGTTGAAGATGGTCACAGGCTTTTTGATCCAACAGGCTTTGTTTGCGACGACGATATCGCCGCAGTCATCAGGACGACGGGGCTTGCCATAGGCATATCGCTCGATAAGCCCGAAGATGATCCGGAGCGCCGCATCGCTATCATCAACGAACAGGGACACAAGGTTGGCAACGTGCCCGTGTATTCAAAGCCCTCATACAAAAACCCGGCCAATAGGTGCGCCGCTACGTCAGCGCTTGCATTTGACCCTGCAGCCAGCCGTTTGTCTTGAGGGATGTCATCGGATCGACCAGTCCGACCACCATCTGATGCACGTGATCGCAATTCGGGCATTCGAACGTCCGGATATCAAATCCAGATGGGCCGGGCGTAATCCGGGCCAACATCATGGTTGTTTTGCACTTTGCACATGGTGGTCGTGAACTTGGGAACATGGTGCTTCGCCCTGGATCAGGCGGGAGCGCTACAGAACTCTCAGTCACCGGGCAGTTGCCGGAGAAGGGCCGGTGATGGGGCGAGCATGGAACTATGAAGTTCCGGTTGCTGGTCTATTCTGCTCACTTTTGAAAGTTCATGATTTCGGTTGCGGATCGAACAATGAGCACAAAACGGCCTCGGCAGAGCTGAAGCCCGTGAGAGCGCCGGGGCCTCAATCAAGGCTGGGGCCCGCGAACCAACACGCTGCGAACGTCCTGCCGATCATCCGTGAAGCTCAGAAGGTTGGCGCGACCACGTTGCGAGGTCTAGCGTCAAGCTGATACATTCCAAGGCCAAGTCAAAGGGGTGGTCAGTCCGGCTGCGCGGTGCGGATTGGCAATAACCTTGATAATCCAGCGCGTCGGGGTGCTGGACTTAACTTCCATAACCGAGTGAACGAATCCCGCGACGAGCGATCCCTCTACGGTCAGGGTTGCTTTTCGGCCGCGATGTTGATGATACCGATAGCGCCGCGCGACTTTTCGATCAGACGTCTCGAACGTTTGCATATAGACCAAGCCGCACCACGCGAAACGGTTCCACGGTGAACCGAACCCGGAGACCAGAAACCCGTCCCATGGGCTGTCTCTCCCGAAAGGAACAAGGAGCGCAACTCCTGCCAGCCGACGACTAGGATTGCATAGGTCCTCCATCGAGAGAAGCATCGACGGCCACGTGTCGCCGAGATCGGTGGGTTAGCAGGTGAGCAGAACTTCCTAGCGTCAATCATCGAGGACGAAATCGTCGGCGCGGCTGTAGGCAGGCTCGTTAGGCCGATGCGTGGTCACCACCTGCATTTGGCTGCGGAAACCGCGTGCCATCATCTGGCGATAGGCTTGCTCGCGTCCGGTATTGATCCCAGCCAGGACCCTCGCCATCCCCACTGCGCGGGCGAGCGCGCCGGCGGCATCGAGCAGCGCGCCGAACCGATCGGAGACACCCAGACCGGGGCGCACCGCGCCGAATTTGATGAAGAGACAATCGGCGCTGGCCTCGCTCGCCGGTCCCCAATGGCAGACCGCGAAGCCGCCGAGATGGCCCGAACGGTCCCACAGCAGCAGAGCGTCGCCGAGGCCGCGCGCGGCGACGGTGCGGATCTCAGCGGAGAGATCGAGGCCGTCGACGATCTCGTCGCTGAGCCCACGGCTCGCTTCTTCCGCCGCCCGCCGGGCACGTAGTCGAAATCGGTCCAGAAATTATCGAGATCGGCGGCGCCCAAGAAGGTACCGAAGGCGCACCGCGCGATGCGCTGCCCCGCCGGCAGGTCGCGCTCTTCAAGTGGACGAACGTTGAGCATGTTGCCAATCCCCCCGTCCTCGGCCATGACCTGCAGCGATCGTAGCACACGGGCGGCTCCTCGCGAATAGGCGGGGCAAAGTCTGTCGAGGGTCAATCGCGTCGTCCTTGCAGTCGGCCGGCGACTTCCAGTCTACCCTCAACTTCGGAGACGCCGCTGCACTGCGCCAACCGACGCGATGGGCCAAGCAGACCTCAGCCGCAGCCTCAGCTGTGTCCGCTACGGACCTCGACTCGGACATGGACCGCGCGCTCCGCCCGGTCGCCCAAGCGCTAGAGGGTCACTAGACTTTGAGCCATTTGGCGCAGGCGCGAACATCGATCATCGGCACGGTGCCATCGTCTGTCGCCTTGCGATCAGTTCGAACAGAAACGCGGCGGCCGGCTGGTTGCCTTCCGTGATCTCGTAGCCGCCTTTGCCGAAAGCCGCCGTGCGCCGCGACACAACCTTGGTCGAGGCGCTTTCCCTTTCTTAGCGCTGCTTCCATCGGCTTTCCGTGCGGGCTCCAGAGTTCGACGAAGCGCGCACATATGGGCGGGTACGGCCCCGTCGGTTAGTCGGGAAGAATCCGCCGCACTTAAAATGTAGATAGATCAACAAACGATTCTGGAATGAACCGCGGCTGAACGCCGCTGAGAAATTTGGATGCTTAATACGGAATATGACCTCCGTATCTCTGCGGAGTCTCGCTCGTAGATCGTTACTTGCCTGCCTGAACTCCTGGCCAACTCGATCTGAACTATCAAATAGCGCCTCAAATTCATTGAAGAGAACCGGTGGCCGCGCCCGCCTTTGCCGCGTGCAGATACCAGGAATCCGCCGATGACAGCGGTATACAGCCCTCTTTCCGGGGAAACGCCTGAGGCCACGGCGATGGCCATCGAAAGCGGGAGAGCAACAATGGCGACGGTGAGCGCCGCCATAACGTCCTTGCGCAGGGAGGCGAACCTGTAGCCTTCAGCTAGTACGGAAAGAAATTTCGGAAGAATAAAGATGTGCTGTTGCAGAACCGTCAGGCATTGAAGCAAACCGATCTGGGTCATAGTCAGGTGAGTTTCAGCTGATGGGAATCTGGCCGGCGCTTCCGTTCGCGCTCGGTCAATATTCTCGAAACAGTTGAAGCTGAGCAGCCGACAAGTATCGCGGCCTTCCGGCCATGACAATTCAAGGCATCCTGCAGCGATTGGCTCGGAAAAAAGAGGGGCGGCACTTGTGCCGCCCTTCCAGATTGCTTGCAACTCAAGCCTGTCGGACGAATGCGTCTAGCCTTCGATGATGTAAACAATCTCGTGGGTGTGCGGGCGAAGAACGAGATACTTGCCGTGCACCAGGATGAAATCGTATCCACGCCATTCCGGATAGATTTCCACGATATGTGACGGCATCGGGTGATAGCGGACACCCGCCGGGACCGCCGTTCCGATCGAGAGATTGAAGTTCACGTTTGTGACTTCCTCGACCTTCTCTTGCTTGATCGCCGAGGCGATCTGGGTACGCTTTTCGGTCGGGGGCGCCGAGGTTGCGGCATTGCCGATCGTCTTGCTGTCAGAGGTCGACGGCTTGGTCTCGGCAGTCGGGCTTTTCAGGTCCTTGGACGTAGTCGTCGAATCCGGCGCTTTCATCTTGGCGTCGGGCTTCATCTCGCCGACTGTCGTGCCGTCGGTAGCCGGCTTCATTTCGGCGGTCGGATTCTTCATGTCCTTCGTCGTTGCCGGAGTAGTTGAATCCGAAGCCTTTGACTTGCCATCGGCTTTCATCTCGCTGGTGGTTTTTCCAACTGGCTTGCCCTGCGCGTGTTGGGGCACATCCTTCGCTGCAGCGCCGGGTGATTCAGTCTCGGCTCCCTTTGCTGCGGGTGTATTCATCGGCGCCGCGGTGTCAGATTTTGGCGAAGTAGCAGTCGGAGATTCCGAAGCCTTCATGCCGCCCTGATTGACACCTTGAGCCGTCGCAAGCCCGGTCGCGGCCAACAAGGCTGCAGCGGCCACAGAAACCATCAACGTTTTTCTCATTCGATTTTTTCCAATTCACATTTGAAATCCATGCTGACAATGAATGTCAGCCAAAGAGCGAACAGACCCATCGGCTTAAAGTTCCGTTTTTATCTTGGATTCGAGATGCCGTGGAAATAGCTTGAGCCTTCGCCGTGTGCGCGCCGAGCTAGGTGATCAACCGATCTCAAAGCAGGAACCTTTCGCCGACAAGTTTGTTGTTTATTGAGCGGCGGAACTGGGAAACCGGCAGTCGCATCTGAAGGCCGCACGGTGTAATGCCCGGCGGCTTTTTCCTTGGCTGCATTGCCATCGGAATCCCGAGAGAGGGCCAATCAATCTCCGGTTAGAAGGTGGATCCTCACGCATGTATCGCGTGCCTGGACAACCTTGTTCACGTTGGCTGGACTTGGTGCGGCCTTCGTCTACAAGCCGGAATTTCTGACATTCTACCTTCGGACAACCATGAGGGCGATTGAGGCAGGGACCGCGGCTCTGCCTTATCCGTCGGGTGATCGGCGCGATCACCAGAGATCGATGATCCATTTTGTGCTGGCAATCATCCCCCAGATCGTTAGCGTTGCGGCCGCCAGCGCGGACAGGCCCGCCAGCATGGCGACCAGGAGCAAGATACCGTCCTCCTCAAGGTAGGCGAGTGAAATCAAGGCAATCGCAACGGCAGGCACAACGTTGCTTAACGGTATAGGAAAGAACGCCAGGGTGAGACTAAGCAATAGAACGACGGTGCCAACCGTACGTTTTGTCATCTCAGGTGCCGTGTGCCAGCGTGGGCGAACCAGAATCTCAAGTGATCTGAGCACCGGTACAGATCGTTGCAACATGACGGCGAGGTATTTCGTTGGCAACGAATGCGCGGCGATCCGGTTTGGAAAGACCGGATGCGGTCTTGCCTGTGATCATTTGGAACGCGGGAATCATGAGGAGGAAGCCGGCCACGATCGAAAGGCCGGGTGCTATGGCGACCAAGGCAAGGAGAAGCATGATGATCCCGAAGGATCGCTTGTGCAGGCTGTGCATCAGCCAGCCCAACGTGAAGCGATCAGCCGGGACCTCGTCGTGCAGCTGTTGTAACAGGACAGATGTGGCAACCAACAGTCGTTTGTCGGGAGATGGTCTCAGCATCGACGAATGCGCCTGACCTCAGGAACCTGAGGGAGCGACTTCCCTCTGAGTTTGTTGCAACTTAGTTGCCTTTCGGAAGTCCTGATAGCACTCATCAAGAATCTGTCGGGTGAATTTTCCGATCGAGGCGTATTCGATCTCCGTCAGATTGGCGAGCGAAACGCGGGCGGAGGTATCGACAACCTCGAACCCGTTACCAGGCAGCAAGACGACGCCGGTTTCATCGGCCAAACGAAACAGGAAATTGATCCCGAGGTCGCTCTTGATAAACCATGCCTTGAATTCGGGTCCGTAAAGCGTTCCGCCGATATCCTGCAGGTCGATCAGCGAGTAGTAGTTCACGTCATTTGGCTGGTGCGGCGCTGTGACACCCATATGGCCGTAGAGCGTCTGATATCGCTTGCGTATCAGCTGCTTGGCGGCGTCCTTGTAGCGATGTTCACGGTCCATCAGGCCGTTCAGCGCGAACAGCGCCATTTGCAACTGTTGCGGCACCGACAGGCCGGCCGTGTGGTTTAGTGCGACAGCGCGGCTATCCGCGACCAACCGATCGATAAAGGCTATTTTTCTTGGCGTGGTCGTCAATGAGCTGTAGCGGGTATCGAGCAGAGCTTTTGCGGGCTCCGGAAGCGCCGCCAGCGCCAAATCGAAGACGTTGTCGTCATGCAGCGCAATCGCGCCGAGACGCCAGCCTGTTGCGCCGAAGAATTTCGAGAACGAGTAGACGCAGAGCGTGTTGCGCGGACATTTCGCAAACAGTGAGACAAAATCATCGGCAAAAGTGCCGTAGACGTCGTCAGTGACGATAAACAGGTCAGAACGCCTGGCGACCAGCGCCGCTAGCTGGTCCAGCACGCCGTCCGATAGCTTTGACGAAGGTGGATTACTCGGGTTGACCAGACAGAATATCTTGATTGCGGGATCCATCAGTTTGTCGATCTCGGACGCCGGCAGTTGCCAGTCGTCGAGCCGGTCCATCCGGATATCGACGATCTCGAGCTGGTAATCGCCGAGAACGGGAATTTCCAGATAGGGAGAGAAGATCGGTGTCGCGATGGCGATCTTGTCGCCGGGTTTGGTCAGACCGTTCGCGCGTAAGCTCTGAAAGATGTAGGTCATCGCCGCCGTGCCACCTTCGGTGGCAAAGACCGAAAAGTCGCCGCTAGGCGGAAGCGACCCGAACATTTCTTGCGTCAGGTACGCTTTGACGATTTCTTCGATATGAGAAAGCATTCTCGGCGGCGTTGGATATGTGCTCCCGAGGAAAGCGCTGACCATTTCGAACAAAAATGCATCATGGTCCAGGCCGAGCTGGTCTTTGACATAAGAGATCGCTGACCGCAGGAAGCGCACCCCGTCGGTTTGGCGATGACCGGTCGCGTAGGCATCAAACCGCTGCACGATGCCGTCATGCTCCGGCAGACCGCCGAAACCGCTGTCCAGATACGAATAGGACCGTTCCGATTCACGCAGCGCAAAATCACCGAGGCTAAGGAACGCCCAGCGCGGCAAGGTCGCCAGAAAATTCGGATTGCCTCGGCCGGCATTCAGCATCAGCCGCTGAGCATCCGATGAGGCAGTTTCGATCAGTTGGTCCTTGAGTTCGAACGGGCTCAGCTTGGCATATTGGGTAAAATTACGTTCCAGCATGACGGTGTCCTTGATCTCGAGTTATGGCGCTGCATTCTTGGTGATGATGCCGACGATCAGGGGGCCCCACAGAGTGAGGAAGACGTTGGCAACCGCATAGGTGACCGTGAATGAAACCACCGGCGTGGCGTTGCCGGCTTTGGCGAGCAGCGCTGCGAAAGCCGGATTGGCGCTGCGACCGCCGGCGACGCAGGCCAGTGCCTCGATCGGGTTCTGAATCCGCAGCACGTAATAGGAGAAAAAGAATGTGATGATCTGCGGAATCAGCGTGACGCCGACACCGAGGAAGAACAGCGTAAGGCCGTAGTGCTGGATGGCGACCAAGGCCTGTGGGCCGGCTGAGATGCCGACAATGCCGACAAACACGGCGAGGCCGAAGTCGCGCAGGAAATTGGAGGCGCCGACCGGCAACGCCGCGAAGTTTGGATGCACGCACCGCAGCCAACCGAAGAACAGGCCCGACAGCAAGCAGCCGCCGCCACTGCCGATCGAGATCGGGATCCCCCAGATCTTGAACTGGATCATGCCGATCAGCATTCCGATCAGCATGCCGATACCGAAGAAGATGAAGTCGGTGACCGCGGCGGCGCTGATTTTGTAACCGATCTTCGATTGCACCCGGTTGAGGTCGGTCGGACTGCCGGTAAAATGCAGTTCGTCGCCTCGTTTCAGCTGCAACTTGTCGAGTAGCGGCAGGTCGAGACCCATGCGCTTGACCGCAGTCAGGAAAACACCGTGGCGGGTCTCGACGTTGACGTGATCGTGAATTTCGCGGATGCCGCGGTCATTGAGCGCATGGTTGGTCAGAATGATTTCGCGGTTTTCCTGCACCAGCAGCAGACCGTTCGGAGGCGTGACCTCGGGGCCGAGCAGGCCGGACGCGCTCTCCAGGACGGAAATCATCCCCGTGATGGCGACGCGGTCGCCAACCTGGATGATCGCTTTGTCGGTTAAATCAACCGTCTTGCCTTCGCGATAGATGGCTTCGACCGAGGCGTCGGAGAATTGCTGGTCGATAGCCAGCGCGGTCTTGCCGGCGGCGGTGCTGCCCGTGGTGATCTCGTAAATTCGGGTAGCAATCGGCCGGGCGGCGTTGAACTGGCCCGGATCGAGTTCGGGGTGGCCACCTGAGAGCAGGTTGGCGAGCTTGATGGCTTCCGTGCGGATGTCCCATCTCATGACCAGGGGTAGGAACCAGCTGATCATGATGATCGGGCCGAGCGAGCCGAAGATGTAACAAACGGCGTAACCGATGGCGACGTTGGTCTGCATCGTTTTGGTGAGTTCGGCAGTCAGTCCGAGCTTGCCGATTGCGTCCCCGGCTGTGCCGATGATCGCCGACTGGGTGAGGCCGCCGGCAGCAAGCCCTGCCGCCATGCCCCGATCCAGGCCAAACATCCAGGCCGCGGCCAGGACGCAAAGCAAGCCGACGAAGCACATGACGAAAGCGGAGGCCAACTGGTTCAGCGAGCGCCGGTTCAGGGCATGAAAGAACTGCGGGCCGCCCTGAAATCCCACCGCGTAGATGAACAGGGCGAAGAATATCGACTTGATGCCGCTGTTGATATCGACGCCAAATTGGCCAATGACGACGCCGACCAGCAGGGTGCCGGCGATGCCGCCCAGGACAAAGTTGCCGGCTCTCAATTTTCCAACGAGGTAGCCGAGCGCGATGGTGAGGAAGAGCGCAAGCAGAGGCTCTGTCGTGAGCAAGCGGTGCAACAGGTCCATGTGACTCTTTCAACGGGATCGCGCAGGTGGCGGCCCGGCGTTGGCCGATTGCCAATCCGGCACAGAAGGTTTCGCAAATCATCGTTATTCGCCGGGGGCACCGCGAAATCGCGTCTCTTCAGTCTTCGGTAATCGTTCCGAGCAACGTGCTGTGGTCGACAGACCCGCCATCGCGCACCAGAACGTTGGACAATATGCCGGTGGCTGATGCCCGAATCTCACGTGTGACGTTGTCGGAGTCGATTTCGACCAAGGGTTCGTCGCGGCTAACGGGGTCGCCGACGTGCTTGAACCATCGCCCGACCGACAGCCCGACGTCGGACTTCAGGTCGGTTGGTACCAGTATTTCCGTCACCATTGATTGATCCTTCAATATTGATCTTGATCCGAAACCGTCAGGGATTGACGGCGAGCACGCCGAACCGGGATCAGGAGGGCCGAGCGCGACCGACCGCGATGATCGACGCGCGGGTGCATCGTCTCGTGTGGGGCGATGTTGGGGTTGAGGGGCGTCAATTCGCTTGAGACAGAAGAGGTACGATTGCCTCGTCTACGCTGCTCGTTGTGAGGGGATCGCGCCTACCTGGGATCCATCGAGCGTCATCGCGCATGGGACAAAGCCCATTGCGCCATTGGGTTCCCGATCGCTCTTGATATCTTTCAGGCGGTTCCGAGGTGCCTTCTTCAGGCCGCCGCGACCAGCGACGCGAGTGGGACATCCAACCGGTACACAAAGCCGTTCGGCTCATAGGCGATCTGCACCTCGCCTTTCAACTGCTGGCCGAGAGATTCGATCAGGAAAAAAATCGAGCCGGTGCCGCCCAGATACTTGAGCCCGTTTACAACCGGTTTACGGAAGGGTTCGACACCACTGACATGCTGGCGGCGAAGCAGCTGCTCGGCGGGTAACTGCCATTGGTCCAACTTGATCCGACGATACGACGGACGGCTTCGTAGGCTAATGGGATTCTTTGCTGCACCGCATGAGTCGAATTTGGCCCTGGCTGTGTGAAAACGCCGCTGCTTTGCTAAGATTCCCTCGAGATTCTGCGGGGGAAGCTGATGAGGCGCTTCGTCAGGCAGGCAGATCGTGGGCAGTGGCCCGCATGGGAGCGACACACTTCCTCACCAAAACGCTTCCAAAAGTAGCCGCCGAGATGGCTCTCTCGATCCTGGCCTATCACCTGACACGGGCCATGAACATCGTCGGGACCAAGCCGTTGATGGCCGCGATCGCCGCCTGAGACCAAACCGTCCTAGTGTCCCGAGTCACAAGTTCGCAATCGTAGAATCGCATTAGATTCGCGTGGTTGTGTCAGAGGTGGGTGCTGGAACAACGACGGAGGATCTGATGTCGGTCCAGCGACTTGCGCCCCTGATATTGAGCGATGATGAGCGTGCCGAACTGAAGTCGCTGACGACGCGGTGGAAGACGGCGCAGGCGCTGGCTCTGAGAGCCCGGATCGTGCTGACCTGCGCGGAGGGGGGACAGAACAAGGAAGTGGCGGCCAAGCTGGGCCTGGAGCGGGGGACGGTAGGCAAATGGCGTCGCCGTTTTGTGGAGCAGCGCGTGGCCGGGCTTCACGACGAGCCGCGTTCCGGGGCTCCGCGCACCGTTGACGATGCCCGCATCGAAGCCATGATCGTGCGAACACTGGAAAACTGCCCCGAGAACGCCACCCATTGGAGTTCTCGCGGCATGGCAAAGGCCAGCGGCCTGTCGGTGTCGACGGTGCAACGCATCTGGCGGGCCTTCGGGCTCCAGCCGCATCGGATGGAGACGTTCAAGCTCTCGACCGATCCGAACTTCGTGGCCAAGGTCCGCGACGTCGTCGGCCTTTACGTCTCGCCGCCGCAGCACGCCATCGTTCTGTGTGTGGACGAAAAGTCCCAAATCCAGGCTCTGGACCGCAGCCAACCGATGTTGCCGATGCGTCCCGGCCAGCCGGCCCGAAGGAGCCATGACCACAAAAGGCATGGCACCACGTCGCTGTTCGCCGCCCTCGATATTGCGACCGGACGGGTCATCGGCAAGTGCTACGGACGCCACCGTGCTGCCGAATTCCGCAAGTTCCTCGATGAGATCGAGGCCGCCGTGCCGCGCGAACTCGACGTCCATCTCGTCATGGACAACTACGCCACGCACAAGACCCCGCTGATCCGGCGATGGCTGGCTAAAAGGCCGCGTTGGCATGTGCACCTGACCCCGACCAGTTCCTCACGGCTCAATCAGGTCGAGCGCTTCTTCGCGCTCCTTACCGACAAGAAGATCAGACGCGGCGTCTATCGGAGCGTCGCCGCCCTCAGGGCCGACATCGCTTCATTCATCGAACGACACAACGCCGATCCCAAACCATTTCGATGGACCAAGTCCGCCCATGACATCCTTGCTTCAATCGAGCGCTTCTGCCGATACAATGCCTCGGAAAACGCCGATGGGGTGTTGCGAACTTCTGGTTCAGGACACTAGCTTCTCACCACCCTCCCGAAGAAGGTGTTTTTACACGACCAAGACCCTTACCCGACGTATGGCCGCCGTTGGCCGAAGTCAGCTTTTGACCCTGGCGGTGTGAAAACGCGGTGCCGCTGCTATGATTCTCTCGTGATTCTCGGGAGAACTTGATGGGTCGCTTCGTTGAGGAGGCGGATCGCGGGCAGTGGACGCTGCTGCCGGAATGCCTCGATGATTTCATTGACGAGAGCACCCCTGTCGACATTGTCGCAACTGAAACACTCAGATGTCTTGACGTCGAACGCCAGGCGAGCCGTGCTGATACGCGTTAACGCCATCGGAGCGTGGCACTTTGCGCAGGGGTGGATCTCGATCGGGCTGGACACGCCGTACGAGCGAATCCAGTCGCTGTCGTCGCCTATATCAGCCGCAAACCGGCGGCGAAAATCAGAAACTACTCCGGCGTTTGCCGCGGCACTGGTCAAAACAGCTCACATTCTTCCAGTTGCGCCGATCTAGAGAAACTATTCCCGCGGCCTAATGGCATCTCCTGTTGTAATCGGAACATTCGCAGCTCTGAAAGCTTCCTTCATGGCGAGAGCTCCAGCCTGTCATTGGCTGATGCCTGACACCGGATATCCCCGAAAGGACGAAGCGATGCGAAGGACCGCGATCTACCTTATGAGTGTTGCCCTGTTGACGGTTACTGCGTCGATAGGCCTGGCCACAGCCCGCGACCGCACCGACCGTGTCGAGTTGACCGCCAATCACATGGCGGACAGGTCGGATGCGCGGATCGCCGAAATGAAGGTCGATTTGAATCTCACCGCCGACCAGGACAAGAACTGGGCGGGATTTGCCAGTGCGATGCAGGACATGAACAAGAAGCAGGCCGATCGCCGGATCGCGAAGCGGGATGCGCGCGCGCAGCAAATGGGCAGCGCCGATCTCATCGATGAACTGCGCAGAAGCGCCGCTTCCCAGATCGAGTACGCCAACGAGCGGAAGAAACTCGCTGACGCTGGCCAGCCACTCTATGCAAGTCTCTACGAGCAACAGAAGAACCGTTTCGCCGATATGCTGTTGGGCAGCGACCGTGACCGCGACAACCGCCGGTTGGAACGAACCCAGGACTAAGCGACGACGTTAAACGTCTACCGGAGCAGCACGGTGCGCCAAACCTTGCATAGTTCCGTCTCTACACGGCGCCGAGTGGCTCTGGCCAGGCGGTTGTCGATGCATCAGCGCACTGGTAGTGCGCGCGACCTACTGACAAGGGAGATCGTCAATGCGGGCCCATCAGGTAATGACGCGAAGAGTGCTGACGGTAGTTGCAAGCACTTCCATCGTGCAAGCCGCCAACATCATGCTGAAGAATCACGTGAGCGGGCTCCCGGTGGTGAACCATGCCGGAAAGCTGGTCGGTATCGTTTCGCAAGGTGATTTTATCCGCCGTGCGGAAATTGGCACTCAACGAAAGCGTGCGCGCTGGCTGAGTATCCTCGTCGGTCCGGGGGCCGTTGCATCCGACTTCGTCCATGAGCGGGGACGCAAGGTGGAGGAGGTCATGACGCTCGAGCCCTACACCGTGACTGAGGATGCCACACTCGAAGAAGTCGTGCAGCTGATGGAGCAACATCACGTCAAGCGGCTCCCTGTCATGCGCGTAGATCAGCTTGTCGGTATCGTAACGCGCTCCAACTTGCTTCAGGCCGTTGCGGAATTGGCGCGCGAAGTGCCTGATCCGACCGCAGACGATGATCACATTCGCAACCATATCATCGCGACCCTTGAGAAGGCGGACTGGGGACCACTCGGACTTGGTGTCATCGTGCGCAATGGCCATGTGCATCTAACCGGCATCATTACCAATGAGCAGTTTCGTGCGGCAGCGATGGTGGCTGCGGAAAACGTTTCAGGCGTTACCAAGGTTCACGATCATCTGTGCTGGGTTGAGCCGATGTCGGGAGCCTACCTGAACTCCCAGGAGGATGAGGCGTTGTTGAGAGCGAACTGAGCTGATGTCGGCCGCGTTCTGCATTCAGGCCGTCGCCACCGCGTGACTGTCAGGAAAGGGATTCCATGACGGAACATCATTATCATACGGCAATCTGGATCGATCACCGCGAAGCGCGCGTGTTTCATTTCGGCCTGACCGATATCGAAACACTGGTTCTGTATCCGGACAATCCGACCCGGCATATCCATCACAAGGCGAATTCGATCGGCAGCGGACACGCCTCGACGAGCCCGGACTACCTTCGCGCCGTCGCCGAATCAGTTTCAAACGCTGGCTCGGTTCTGATTACCGGGCCCCGCCAATGCAAAGACCGAACTGGCCGAATTCATCCGCCTGCACGACCCCAAGCTTGCAAAGTTGATTGCGGGTGAGGAGACGGTCGACCATCCAAGCGACGCTCAACTTGTTGCTTATGCTAGAAAAATACCTGAAAGCGGCGGACCGGATGGTGCCCTGATGGATTCGCCGTACTCGACGCAGCCGATGAGACGCCGAAACTATAGGGCACGTGTTCTCGCCGCCGATCCTCAAAGTGAGCAATATTGACCATCGGTACGGCGCGCCGCCGACCGAACGAGCATCCGCCCCTTCGCCTTAGTCGCCAACTTGTTCAAACGTTTTGGGGGACTTTTGGTGATCGGGTATCCTCTTGCCAGAACCTTTTTTTGACTTCTTACTGTCGGCGATCAGCCTGTCCGGCCTGCGTTCAACCGCGTGCATCACGTCTTTCATGATTGCCGCGCGAGACTTTTTTTTGAGCGAATAACCCTCTATCGTTATTTTCAATTTGTCGCTGCCGGCGTGGTACTCGTGATCAATTTTTGGCTTTTTGGACATTATTTCGTCCCTCCACTTTTTGCTTCTGGACCCTCCTACTCCATCCCATCACCGGGCCATCCGAAGCATCCATTTGGTGACGGTGCGTTCCGTTTGAGTGCGGCTTTGCATGAGAAGCCGCAGCCAAAACAGGATGAGTAGAAGCCGCCCAGCACGGGGGAGCTGAGGCCGTTACAAGGAGCAAATGGTGTCAGCCGAAGAAGGTTCCTGGGCGTAGCTCGCAATAGATATAATTGCATGAAAGTGAGCGATATTGACCAGCGCCCCCCGAACTCGGAAGAGCATACTGGCTCCATCGCCGTCCCAATAGGTAGTTATCGGCGACAGAGAGATCGGTGATGCTCCCGCCTAACAGGCGAAGAGCATGATGTCATCCATCCAACGAAATCCATTGTACAGCCGTGCGGAGATCGGAATTCTCCCTTGCTCCAAGTGTGGCAAGCCGATGCGATTGGTTTGCATCGAGCCTGCTGAACGCGGTCATGAGGTCCGCACGTTCGAGTGCTCAGAGTGCAAAACGACCGGGAGTTTTCAAGTTGTGATCTAGTCGACTTTGCGACTGTTGGGTCGCGGCGCTCGCTTCGCAAAAAGCCTTCGTCGCGCGGCACTTTATTGCGGACGTCCTTGGCCTGATGGGCTAAAATAGGCGTTCCACTGCGGACCAGACCCGACATGGCGAACAAGACGATCCAGGCTGCATTTGATCCCAAGGTATTTCTTGCCAAGGTGGGAGACGGGAAAACAATTCTTGAGTATAGCAAAGGCCAGGTCGTGTTTGCTCAAGGAGACGCGGCAGACACGGTCTTTTACATTCAAACAGGCCGGGTCAAGGTCGTTGTCGTATCGCAGCAAGGCAAAGAAGCCGTCGTCGGAATTCTAGAACCCGGCCAATTCTTCGGCGAAGGGTGCATGAACGGCCATTCCGTGCGGATCGCCACGACTACCGCAATGGAAAAATGCTTGCTCACCGTCATTACAAAGACCGCCATGCTTGCAGCACTTCACAATGAACCGAAGTTTTCAGAGATGTTCATGGCATATCTGTTGACCAGAAATAGCCGGATCGAAGAGGACTTGATCGACCAGTTATTCAATTCGAGTGAAAAGCGGCTGGCCCGCTTGCTGCTTCTGCTGGCAAACTTCGGAAAGGAGACCGCGCCTCAACCAATCAGTCCAAATATCAGCCAGGAAACACTGGCCGAAATGATCGGTACCACGCGCTCCCGCGTAAGCTTCTTCATGAATAAATTTCGCAAGCTTGGCTTGATCAGCTACAACGGAAAAATTGAAGTCAACAGTTCATTGTTGAACGCCGTCTTGTACGACAAACCCGAGATCAAGAGCGAATTGTAGCCAGATCGGCAATCGACCTCCGTCGAGACCAGCCGCACTGTTTTCCTCAAAATGGCCGGAGATCACGATGTGTCGCTATAGGTCGGCGGGTGCTTGTCCGTATTCGGGGGCAATTGTCGCAATTTGAATCCGGCGGGGTCCCAATTCGCAAATAATAACGCAATATTTCTGTTGGAATGTGAGCAATATTGACCAGCGGGTCGATGACGCGCCGTGTCACGATGGTTCCATCACCGCAACGCCATCGGCATTTCATCGCTAACAGAGAGTGTTGCGCTGCCGCCCAATCAAGGGATGCATCACATGCCTGAAACCAAGGCTCGTTTCGACCCCACTCTCACTCCCATCGAGCGACCGCGTTGTCCAAAATGTCAGAACCGCATGATGCTTGCCCGCATCATGAATGGCCCTCCTGGATATGATCTGCGCCGTTTCGAGTGTGCGAAATGTACCTACGTCGAGACCAAGATGATTTGCAAAGATCCAATGAAGGCGGGATCAGCGGGCTGGATCAACAGTGATCTGAATCCGGCCTCGTAAACTCGCGTCAGTTGGCGGCCTCTTTCAGCAGAGGCGTTGCTGTCCTGTGTCGCTTTCTGTGCTCTGGCCCATAGCTTCAGTTGGCGCAGCGCAGCGTATGTGTTGAGTAGATCGAGGCTGGCCGAATGTCGAGATTGACCCGAGCCGGGCATTTCCAGCGATCTGCCCGCTCCGACCGCCTCCGGCTGAGTGGTCAATGTTTCACTGCCAAAATAAGCCGGCTAACGATGGACCTTAGGTGACTTGAGGCCGTTGATCCTGCATCTCCTCACCGCCTTCGAGTTATCCTGCGCAATTTTCAAAGACGCGCGGGGAAAGGTCACCCGTATTTAGAAAGCAATTCAGCGAGGTTGAAGACGCCTGTGCGCTCGCGCAGGCGTTGGTAGATACCGTTCGTGAACCTCTGATCGTCCTCGACAAAAACCTGCGGGTCGTCGCCGCGAGCCGGTCGTTCTATGTGAAGTTCTCGACCGATCCCCGCGACACGCAGGGAAAGCGCTTTTATGAATTGGGGCGGCCGCGAATGGGACATTCCAAAGCTCCGCTTGCTGTTGGAAGAAATTATACCCAGTCAAAGCGCGATGGATGAATACGAAGTTGAGCATGACGTTCCCCGCATCGGACGACGGGTGATGCTGTTAAATGCCTGCATCGTTCGATATGAGAAAGCGCACACCAATATCCCGCTCGGCATCGAGGATATTACGGTTCAACGCAATCTGGAACGCGATAAGGATGACCTGTTGCGCCAGAAAGACGTGCTGCTCGACGAACTCCAGCATCGGGTCGCCAATAGTCTCCAAATCATCGCCAGCATCATCATGATGAAGGCAAAATCGGTGGAATCGGAGGAAACGCGACGCCATCTACACGACGCTCACACCAGGGTGATTTCGGTTGCGGCCGTGCAAGAACACCTTCACGCTTCGGCGGGTCTTGGCTCAATGGAGAAGCAGCCCTATTCGGGTCCCGCGAGCTCCGACATCACGGGCAGGAATTGCTCGCCCTATGCAGCGCACTGGACTTACGACACATGCCTGGGATGGCACAGGCCGCCGCCGTTGGAAAAGTGCCGGGTGACAAGGCGTTCCGTCCCCTCTCTGAAGGAGGCTGCGCCCTGGCCAAATAGTCAGATCGGGTGTTGCGAGCACTCCCCTGCTCGGACGGGCGGTCAATCCGGAACATGCATCTCAGCGATGGCCGGGTTCGTTTCGTCGGGGCGAACGAACTGTTTGCCTGAGCCCGGCCCGCCGAGGTGAACTACCATTGAATGAGCATAGCGGCGACGATCAGGACCACAAAGAAGATTCCGGTTGCGCTCAAGCGAAAGTGGCTGCGCCGGAATTGGATTACAACCCTGCCCGGTCCCAACCCTGACAAAAAAGTTGCAACCGGCCTCGTTATTCGGCAAAGCGTCACTATATCTTCGATATCAGCGCGCGCTTCCCCGGCTGTCATCGGTGACTGAGAGCGTTGCGCTCCTGCCGCGACAAAAAGGCGGCCGATATGTCCAATCTCTACAAATTCGACGTTCGCGAGTGGCTCGTACCGCCGGTATTGTTGCCGATTCGCTTCAACACTCTTTCGTTTCGCGAGCTTTCGCCGCGCGCGTGATCTTGTCTGCGATATCGATGGTCGTCGAATATGTCTCGGCGCGGGTCCGCAAGCGGGCGCGGCGGCTCGCACACCCGCAACTTGATCGGACAGCCACATGATTGAGTTTCCAAATCACAGTCGTTCATATGATCGAACGCGTCATGCCGTGCGATTTTGGGGACACGATAGCGCGATAGAGGCATCGTTTTTCATAGACGAAGGCGCGTTGAGGCGCATTCAACCGGATGCTCGTCCCGATGAGTCAGGTTTTCTGAAAGCGTTCGATTCCAACCGTGATCGAATATGCGCCGCCGCTGCCAGGATCTACGTTCGCGGAAGCAGGGGTTCCTACGATCTTGTCGCCGCAAATTTTTGAGCGAATACCTTCTGGCGGAGCCACGGTCCAATTTGGCGAGCTGTTCGACAAACGACGGAGCAAACGCCGGGTCTCGAATGATCGAGCGCGCTCCAATTGGGGAAGTGAGGCTAGATCGCGCCACGAGCCCGCCGACGTAGTCGGCCTGCCGGCAGAGATTGCGCGAGCAAAAAGGCCGCGGAGTTCCTCCGCGGCCTTTTACTTACAACCGTTTTATTCAACGTCCTCAGTAGCGGTCGGTCCCGATTCCCACGCTCACGCCGGGAGCGCGGAAACCGATGCCGCCACGTTCTTCGTAACCTCGGCGCTCGATGTAACGCTCACGCGGTGCGTATCCGTATGAATCGCCCCGCTCACGGATGATGACAGGGCGTCCACCGCGTTCGCGCCAGCAACGGCCTTCGTCATTGCAGACCATGCGAACGTTTTGAATGTTGCTCTCCGGTACGGCTGATACGTCGGCGGAAAGCGGTGCAGCGGAAGCGGCAGTGGCGAGAAGCGCACTTGCGCCGGCCGCGAAAGCACCAATGAGAGTCTTCATAGCATTTCTCCAAGAGTGATTGTGTCGGTGAGCCAATGGGCTCGCCAGCCAATGGTTCCAGAAGCTGAGCCGCAAATAGTTGATCGCACGATGCGACCAGGACGCACAGAAAGCGGCTCCGTCTGGACCGATAGAGCGGTCACGCGCCGTAGCGACGGACGGTTCCCGCCCTTTGCAAGGCCGCGTACGTTTGCCAGTGAGGTCTCGACCCTGTCTGGTCCGGAGTGGGTCTACTTGAAGTCGACGTCAACCAATTCGAAGCTCTTGCGCTTTGCGAGTGTACTGCCGCGGCTGTCCGGTGGATCAAATTGCGATTTTGCCGATGGGCGATCGGACTGGTCGCTTGAGTCCGGAAGAAGCCTGACCAGAAGTCTACCGGCTATCGTCCGCTATCGCTGAGCAAAATTGCACATTTGTTTGGGCGGAGCGGTCAACTCGTCTGCTAGAACGAATGTTATCTGAGCAATATTGCACAGTATCTGTCCCTGCTCCGCGCTATCCTGCGTAATCCGCGGTGGCGCCACAGCGTGGCTGTCGGATCGTGAGGATGCAAAGATGAACATGTCCGGTGAGAGCCTTCTCGTCATATTGATTGTCGGCGTCGGCGCCGGCTGGCTTGCGGGCCAGCTCGTCCAGGGCACTGGCTTTGGCCTCGTTGGCGATCTCATCGTGGGAATCGCGGGCGCCTTCATTGCGAGCTGGCTGTTTCCGCAGCTCGGATTCCATCTCGGGTCGGGCTTTGTCTCGGCGATCATGAGTGCTGCGATTGGCGCGGTGTTGCTGCTTCTGATCATCAGACTGGTCCGCGGAAGAAGCCGATGGGCCGGAAGCTGGGGCGTTCCATGGCGGAGACGCTGGTGGTAAATGCGGTCGGAAGGCATGGTCCATAGCCCGTCAGAGAGCCGCTCGCGCCTGTTTGCCCCGTATCGCGAACCGAACAGCGCGCGCAGCGTATTCGAGCTGGTCATCACCGCTGTGCCCTTCCTCTCCATCTGGGCTTTGATGTGGGCGGCTCTTGACCATGGCTATTGGACTGGGCTTCTGCTGGCGGCACCCGCAGCGGGCTTCCTCGTTCGTCTCTTTATGATCCAGCACGATTGCGGCCACGGATCGTTCTTCCACGGCCGGCGCGTCAACGATTGGGTTGGCCGGACCATCGGGGTCGTGACCCTCACTCCATACGATTACTGGCGACGCAATCACATCCTCCATCACGCGAGTTCGGGTAATCTCGATCATCGAGGATTCGGCGACATCGACACATTGACGCTGAGCGAATATCTCGCACGGTCCCGATGGCGTCAGCTGCGTTATCGTCTGTACCGGCATCCGCTCGTGATGTTTGGCTTGGGTCCCACCTATCTGTTTATCTTGCGACACCGCTTGCCGATCGGGATGATGCGAAGCGGTTGGAAGCCCTGGCTAAGTACGATGGGCACGAACGCCGCCATCGCGGTCCTGGCCGCCGCGATGATCCGGCTGATCGGCTTGGGGCCGTTCCTGCTGGTGCATTTGCCGATCATGGTTCTGGCAGCGTCGATTGGTGTCTGGCTGTTCTATGTCCAACACCAGTTCGAGGACACCTCCTGGTCTCGTCACGGGGCCTGGAGTTTTCACGAAGCTGCGCTGCATGGCAGTTCGTACTATCACTTGCCAGCTGTATTGCGCTGGTTCACGGCCAACATTGGCGTCCACCATGTCCATCATTTATGCAGCCGAATCCCTTGCTATCGGTTGCCGGACGTGTTGCGAGATCACCCGGAGTTCGCTACCATTGGACGCATCACCCCGCTGCAAAGTTTGCAGTGCGTACGGAGGACTCTGTGGGACGAGGCCGGGCGACGGCTCATCTCGTTTCGAGAGATGGACATTGTCCTGTTGCTTAAAGAGAACGACAACCAGCACGGCTGAATTCGCACCGAATTGTGGAATCAACGCCGACGAACCGGTCGGGTCCTCAAACGTCAGGGTCATTGAAAGCGAACTCGCCGGACTGTCTCAAAACTCGGCAAGGGACGTACTATGCGCAGAAGGGTGCCACGAGCCTGAAGAGGCGGTCACCCTCGGTAATGGCAAAAAGCGCCAGTCGTCGCGCAAACGCATTTGGAGAAGGAACTGAAACGGGGCAAACGTGCTCGTCAAACCTGCGTTCATCACGTCCGATCAAACGCTCGCAAGGGCCGACGCAGCGTCAAGCGCAGAAGCACTAGTCCCGGCGAGCAGGTTACCTGTTCAGTTGCTAGAATCAATTGCCCGGTCCAGATCGCGAAGGTACGACAGTCCGTGTACCGTCAAGCGGTGCTCGTCTTTTTCGCCGCCGATGTATAGTTTCATCAGATGCCAGGACAGCCGTTCACGCGCACCCTTCGTCTCGGAGCGATCGGCGAGGACGCCATATATGCTTAACGCGCGATCAACGGGAAGAATGTTCATTTGGATTTACTCAAAGGGATTGTTTCAGCCTCTGAACAGGTAAGGTTCATTGCTTCGTATTGTTCCGGAAAAATAGCCCGGGCTAATGAGGCAATTTTAGGCGCGAAGTGATCCATCGAGCTGACGCCCGGCGCCTGGGGCCGTTTCTCTGGGGCCGTGTCTAATCACGCTCTCTGAGCAGGGGCTTCTCATGCAAAACTGCGCTTAAGAGTGAATTGTGGACCTTGATCTGCCCGTTGTAGCGGATGAGACCGAGCTTTCGAAACTTGTTCATGAAATGGCTGACGCGGGATCGCGCGGTCCCGATCATGTCAGCCAATGTTTCCTGACTAATGTTCGGACTGATCGGCTGCGGGCTGCCTTCCTTACCGAAACTCGCAAGCAGCAAAAGCAGCCGCGCCAGCCGCCGCTCACTCGAATTGAATAGCTGGTCGATCAGTCCGGCTCAATCCGGCTGTTTCGGGTCAAGAGATAGGTCATGAACAACTCCGAAAATTTCGGCTCATCATGAATAGCCGCGATCATCGTGTCCTTTGTGATCGACGTAATGACGCAATCTTCAATCGTCGTTGTCGTCGCGATGCGCAACGGGTGACCATTCATGCATCCTTCGCCAAAGAACTGACCGGGCTCTAGAATTGCGACGACCGCTTCCTTGCCCTGCTCAGACCGACAGTAAGCTTGACCTTGCCCTTTTGAATGTAAAAAGCCGTGTCCGCGACATCGCCTTGTTCGAATACGTGCTGATGTTTGCGGAATTCGAGGATTGTTTTCCCCGCGCCCACCTTGGCGAGAAATGCTTTGGGGTCAAACATGTTCTTGGTCGGCTTCGAGACGGGCGCCTCCCTCGGCTCAACGAACTTGCCCGATTTCGGCTGCGTTGCAAGTGCGCCGTTGGGGTTTTTCGGTATCGGGCATTTCCTCATGTCAGCGGCAAAGCCAAGTTGTCCGGCTTTTCTGATGGCTTCGGATCGTTTCAATCCGAGCGGCACCGCAGGGTCCAGTGCTCGAACCCGACACGGGCTGCGGAACGTGCCGAACCTCCGAGCGCGACTGGCATCTGGGACAACGAGGCTGCGCCGCCGCGCGAGGTGATAGGGTCTATGCTTGTGAATCGGCAACCCGGCCTCCTGTGGAATCAGGAGGGAGCATTATCGAACTCTCTCGCTGAGGGCGGGTGCGGTGATCACACGAACATGCCGCCTTGGCAGCGCGGCCTGCTGGTCAATACTGCTCACTTTTGAGAATTTCATGGGATCATTGCAATCAGCTGTAGCGGCAAGCCTCTTTGAGAGACGCGACCGTTTGACGTCAAACGATGCCAACTCGCGGTCGTTTCGCGGCATTTTATTTGTGCCTTGGGGCTCGTTATTCGAACCTTTGATCCCCACATCCATATCTATCCCGATCACCCATCGAGATTAGTCGGAATGGGCAGAGACTTCCAACGAAAGGGCTCTGCATGTTCAAATCTCAGCAGTATCGCGCGAAAGCAACCGAGTGCGGCGAACTCGTCAAGGGTTCGACCGGCGTTGAGGAAAGCCGCAAATTTCAAGCCTTGAAGGACCGCTTCGTCTCGTTGGCGGACAACGAGCAAGGCCTCGCGGAGTCTTATCATGATGCCGTGCATATAGCGAAGCATGACCGGTCCCGCGGCGCGGCACTTGCTGCCGAAGAAGAGCACGTTTTGCGGTGTCTTGGGGCGGCGGTCATCATGCAATGGAACACCTTGCCGACGTTGCTGCAGCGGGAGATCTTCGATATCGCCGGATCCGTGGGCAAGTTATTGGAGACAGCGGCGCTCCGCGGGCAGATCGCTCGATTTCTACACAAGCACAAGAACGATGCCGGTCGCGGCAAACTGCCATTGACAGAAGACGCGGCTGGCGATGCGTGGTCCGGCGCCGCGGCCTTGTCCCGGTGGGACAACGAGGGAGGCGCAGTCCGCGACGGACTGCCGATGTGAAGAAAACGCCGACAATTAGGAGGACACCCGATGTCACTTACACAATTCAGCGTCGATGGCGGACCCCATAACATGGATGGGCTACGACTTTACGCCCAGGATGGAACTGAGCGGGTCGAGGCGTTCATAGGCCGCAAGGTGATGGACGTCTGGGCCGAGTCTGTCGAGCACCGTGGAGGACGACAAAGTCTGTTCCGCGATCAATACAATGCGCTTGGCAAGCTGAACCTTGCAGCGATTGAGCGGATTGCGAGCGCGAAATACCAGCGAGGCACCACGTTCAACCGCCAGCATCCCTTTGTCGAGATTCTGGTCTCGGACATCACGGAAAGCGGCGAGGTTCTAAATCTAAGTGAACTCGTGCGCGAGCCGTTGCCGCCGGCATTTCACAGGGTCACCTGAGCCCAACCAGCTAACTATGGCTGAGCCGCCTGCCGGCATGCGATGACAGCATGTGTTGCAGCAAGATCGGGACAGCACCTTTTGATCTTTGGTAATGCTGCGCCATCAGCCCCAGCAGCCTCTACTGTGAGGACGATCCAGATCAAAGGAAATTATCGCGTGGGTCGGGAAAGGATTAATCATGAAGAAAGCCATTCTCTCAATTGACGAGGCAGAGCCGAAGAAAGCACTACGAGCCGACCGGCCTCCCACCGAAGGGTTCGTGACGATCGTCGACGGCCGTTTTAAATCAGAGTTCGACACCGTCGACGCTGCTGAAGCAGCGGGTCGGAAGCTGAAGTCGGCTCATCCGATGCTCCAGATCGAAATCTATGACGCCGACACGAAGGTACGCACTTTGTTGAGCTAGAGCTATCTCCGTTCCGATGGAATCGGAACGGAGCTCCACCTTCTTGTTTTGACGCGTTTTCTCCACGGGAACCGGTATCCACTTCGCTCGAAAACGCTCTAGCAAAGTGGCTATCACGTCGCCGGAGTTGCAGCTCGCTCGCCGGGATTCCACGCTGCATATTTCTTGATCGTCCAGTCCGGATTGTCACGTCATTTCCCGAAAATCGCCGGCGTTCGCGTCCGCTTGCCCCCCTTAGAACGGTCACCTGCATGCAGCTGTCGTCATCGAGATTGACGTGTAGCTAGCCAATGGCCAAATGCAGAATGGCCCGGCATCACTGCGGGGCCATTCTTTTGAGTGCTGCACGGTTGGGACTTAGAAATCCATACCACCCATGCCGCCGCCCGGAGGCATCGCGGGGCCGCCGGCGTTCTTCTTCGGCACCTCCGCCACCATGGCTTCGGTTGTGATCAAGAGAGCCGCAACCGAGGCCGCGTTCTGGATGGCCACGCGAACCACCTTGGTCGGATCGATGATGCCCTTGGCGACCAGGTTGCCGTACTCGCCGGTCTGCGAGTCGAAGCCGTAGGAGTACTGCTCCTTTTCCAGGATCTTTCCGACGATAACGGAGCCGTCTTCACCGGCGTTGATCGCGATCTGGCGAGCCGGATAGGACAGCGCCTTGCGCACGATCTCGACGCCGGTCTTCTGGTCGTCGTTCTTGGTGCGCAGGCCCTTGAGCTGCTCGGAGGCACGGAGCAGGGCGACGACGCCGCCCGGGACGATGCCTTCCTCGACAGCTGCGCGGGTCGCATGCATCGCGTCATCCACGCGATCCTTGCGCTCCTTCACCTCGACCTCGGTCGCGCCGCCGACGCGGATCACCGCGACGCCGCCCGCGAGCTTGGCCAGACGCTCCTGCAACTTCTCACGGTCGTAGTCCGAGGTGGTCTCGTCGATCTGCGCCTTGATCTGGGCAACGCGAGCTTCGATGTCGGCCTTCTTGCCGGCGCCACTGACGATCGTGGTGTTCTCCTTGTCGATCATCACCTTCTTGGCGCGGCCGAGCATGGCGAGCGTGACGTTCTCCATCTTGATGCCGAGATCCTCCGAGATCGCCTGACCACCGGTCAGAACCGCGATGTCCTGCAGCATGGCCTTGCGGCGATCGCCGAAGCCCGGCGCCTTGACGGCGGCAACCTTCAGGCCGCCGCGCAGACGGTTGACAACGAGGGTGGCGAGGGCTTCGCCTTCGACATCTTCCGCGATAATCACGAGTGGCTTGCCGCTTTGCACCACGGCTTCCAATAATGGGAGCAGTTCGTTCAACTGAGAAAGCTTCTTTTCGTTGATCAGGACGTAGGCGTCGTCCATCTCAACGCGCATTTTGTCGGTGTTGGTGACGAAGTAGGGCGAAATGTAGCCGCGGTCGAACTGCATACCCTCGACGACCTCAAGTTCGGTCTCGAGTGACTTGGCTTCCTCGACCGTGATGACGCCCTCGTTGCCGACCTTCTTCATGGCATCGGAGAGGAACTTGCCGATCTCGGCGTCGCCGTTCGCCGAGATGGTGCCGACCTGGGCGATTTCCTCGTTCGAGGTGACCTTCTTGGAGTTCTTGACGAGGTCGGCGACTACGGCGTCCACTGCCAAATCGATACCGCGCTTCAAATCCATCGGGTTCATGCCCGCGGCAACCGACTTGGCGCCTTCCCTAATGATGGCGGCGGCCAGCACGGTGGCGGTGGTGGTGCCATCGCCGGCGGCGTCAGCGGACTTGGAGGCGACTTCGCGCACCATCTGGGCGCCCATGTTCTCGAACTTGTCCTCGAGCTCGATCTCCTTGGCGACGGTGACGCCGTCCTTGGTGATGCGGGGAGCGCCGAATGACTTCTCGAGCACGACGTTGCGGCCCTTGGGGCCGAGGGTGGCCGGCGCTTGCAATTGAATGGCACGCGCTCGCTAAGCCGTCCCGCCGCGGGCAGCGCTCACCGAGCGCAGAAACAGAAAGGCGCCGACCGCAATTCCATAGTTCTTCCGGAAATCTCCGTTGCGCTTCACCACTTCGATCAGGCTGATATTCTTTGAGTCGTCAGACATGCACAGCCTCGCTCGCCCGCGCGAGTGATCGCCGGGCGGTTCAATAGCTCAAATATCGGAATGACAGCATTGAACCACTGATTTGCCCGACGGCGCAGGGCCTTTGCGTCGTTCTTGGCTTCTCAAGCGGATGAGGCTTGTAGGGGATAGACTTAGACACGCCGGCAAATAGCCCGGAGAAGCGACTCCGGGGTTTTGAATCGAGCGAATCCACGCCGGCGCCGAACGCCTTCCGAGAATCGAACCTGCTTGAGTCTGTTCTCCGGCGTCGGTAGCAGCACGTAGTCGAGCACCGATTCGTTGTTCGTCGTGAGCCTAATTGCCGCGATCCATCCTTCGGGTAACTTGGCTTGGCGCTCGACGCGCCAATAGGGTGAATGGTTCGCCTTCAGGCCGGGCTGCCATCTCGCACAACGAAAAGAGACGTTGGGTCCGCCCGTTACCTTAAAGCAGGTTGGATCTCGCCTGATGACGCGATGTCCGGTGGTGGTGATCCTCTCCACCGCATGCGCGGCAAGGTCAGCTACCTGCGTACCTCGAACGGTTCGAGAGTCGAGATAATTGTAGTTTCGCTTGGGCGTGTATCCCACTAACCGGTAAGCTTCCCGCAGGCTCCCAAACCGATGCATATAAGTTGCGGTACAGGGAAGCCCCGGGGTATTCGCGATTAGAGAAGGGCTCAGGTGTCCTTCCTTCACATAGAGGTTACGGAGACGCGCCAAGGCTTCGTCATCCGTCAGTCCGTGCCTTCGCTCTTCGATGATGTTCTGAACCTTGAGAAAGGTATCTGCATCGACGATCGGCGCCACGCAACCCACGCCTCTGACCCATTGGTCGGGAGGGTTATAGGTGTATTTCTGCTTCAGCTTGTTTGATCGTCGATTGTAGACGAGGTTTCCGACATACGCCTCGTTCCTAAGGATCCGATTGATATGGCCTCGGCACCATTTTCTGCCGTTGTTGTAGCGGAGGCCTCTCTCGTTTAGAGACGGTGCGATTGCCGTATCGGAATCGTTCTCGAGGAAGCGCGCGAAGATCCACTGCACAACGTCAACTTCTTCCGGATCACCAGGGCAGACACGGACATGGTCCGTAGTGAGGTATTTCCGCTCTCTCTTCTTGAGCAGCCCTTTAGATCGAAGGTTTTCGTCCACCAACTCGCGGGCGAGAGCATAGCCGACGCTACCAATCTTAAGGCCGAGGCGCGTCATTCGACACGCACCGGCATGCACTTTGACAGAAAGTTCGCGGCTGTATTCCGCAGCCATAACTCTCTTGAGGTTCTTCATGATGCTCGAGAGCATGCTGCCGTCGTTGTCGAATTGCTCCGCGCAATATTCGACATGAACACCCGCTCGTTTGCAGATGAACTCATAGTGCGCGCTCTCATCAGTGTCTTGAAAGCGTCCCCAGCGGCTGACGTCGTGGACGAGGAGGTGAGTGAAATCGACCGCGCCGGCGGTGACGTCGTTAATGAGCCGCTTTAGGCCACCTCGATTGTTGATTCGAAGGCCGCTTTCGCCGGCGTCTGCATAGGTCTCAACGATCTTCAGGCTATGAGCGTTCGCGTATGCGGCGATAACGGCCGCCTGGTTCTCGATCGAGTAGCGCTGTCGCTCCGTTGACATGCGAACGTACTGCGCTGCTCGTCGTGCCTTCTCCGCACTCGGCAGTTGGTCTCGCCGAACGATCAGATCGTTGGCCATGAGCCATTACCCGCGAGCTGGGTTATCGCGAACCGTTCGCCTCGATGTTACCAGCGGCCGTCGATCAGGCAAACTATTCGGGCTTCGTCAGGTCGCTTCATCGTATGATCCGATAGGCTTTGACAGCCTTCTTACCGGGCCTTGCCGGCCGCTCCGGTTTCCCGTGGCTCAGCGCCCGCCGCGTGAACATCCAGGCGAACAGCGTCCATGCCGGTCCCCGCTCCGCGGCATAGATCAGGTGCTCTACCGCAACCTGTAACTAAGCGCCGAACTTTGACCCCTATCGGCTTCCAACATTGACCCCGTAGGTGATGAACAATCCGGTGATGGGTCAAGGGTTTCGTCGGTATTGCCTGGGGTCAACCTTCGGCGCCGAT